>Ga0265797_10001969_pt1 | contig 35455 bp, 21 predicted proteins | sample P2T30metagenome_FD_192433 | JGI IMG/M metagenome (GOLD analysis project Ga0265797, IMG submission 192433) | Plant litter microbial communities from East Loma Ridge, Irvine, California - P2 T30 | ecosystem: Environmental > Terrestrial > Plant litter > Unclassified | place: USA: California...
GATGAGTTACCTTAATTAATTTTTGTTTTACGGCGTTAGTAAGTTAGTTAGTGAGTTTCCAAAATTAGAAATCAAAAAAGTGCGCGACATCCCCTACTGCGCGACTTCCCCTATAGGCACGTTAGCTTCTTCTAACAGATTGTAAGACTATAGAGATTATAAGATACTAAATAAGGTTTATATTAAAATTCAATGATTATAAACTTTTTATTATTTAAAAAATAACTTAACTTAGCTAGTAGTAATTATAATTTATGATACTCTATTTCAATCTAAGCTTTAAATTTAGTAAGATATCTATAAGTTCTACTAAAATCTCTTTATCCTAAGCTATCTAAGCTTGATAAAGCTAATTCTTATTATGAATAGTCTTTTAGATATAGTAAAGATAATTGTTTAATTGACTTAGCTTAATATAATATACTTTATCAGCTTTATTCAATAGTTGTTCAGATACTAAAAATAGTAGATTTAGGAATATTTCAGCTATATAAGAGATAAAAACTAATTATAGTAGTTAATCAATTAAGTTGTAGAAACTAGCTTATGATAATCTGATTAAGCTAAGCTAACCATTAAGTGTTAGTACGTTACGATATAATCGAAAATCATATCAATAAGTTGCTAGCTAGTTTGTCTATTATAATATCAACTTAGCTAATATTCTAAGATTTATTATACTAATACTATATCAATAAATCAGAATATCTTAATCAATATCTGATAGATATAGACAATATTGGGTGTATAGATAGCTTATATATTATGATTAGTTGTATTAAATTCCTAGAGCTTGATCATATCAAATTACTAGCTTATAACTTTTTTATATTAGAAAGTCTTATTTAATGTTTTGTAACCTCTGTAGTCCTCTAGTCTCTACTATAACGTTATTAGAATGTTAGTAATCTAATCCTACTAACTAGGTTTAAGTCTCTATCATAACACAATCAAATTCAAAGTCTTATTAAACCTAGATTTAACTTACTTAGTAACTACTAAGTTACCATAAGTCAATCATATTAACTCAACGTTATTTGATTGAGCTTACAACCAGAAGAAATCGAAAGTATCAAGGAATGTAGACACAAGATTGAGTCTGATCAGAGTCTGAGTAACTATTAAGTTACATTGTGAAAAAAAATTAGGATGGTCTAGTTCATGTGACATTATGGAAGAATACCCCATAAAACTTAAGTCTGCGACGCGCGATAGAGATCACCGCAGAAACATCCCTACAAGTCGGCGATGACGGCTGCGACCGACTGCACGACCGGATAATCTGGGAAACGAGGGTTGTAAACGTCTCTGCACACCTTGTTGAACTCGTCAAACGACGCTGGGATGCGAGAGAGCTCATCTCCAGGAACACCAAGCTTTACGAGCGCTGCGGTAGACGGCGATGCCTTCTCCCATCCAGGGCCGCTAGACGGATCCTTGATCCAGTCGACCAACCATCCATGGATCGAGTCTGCCAATGCTTGCTGCTCTGTCGTGACATTCGCTAAGCCCTCAAAACACTCGTTGCCGCCGTGGAAGAAGGGTACTTCTGTGCCGTGGGTAGGCGCCGTGTTCGGTGGGCCAACAACATTGTCATATGCGCCAAAGAAGCGGTATACCCAAGTGTCCTGCTTTGCGCTGCGCAAGTCGATGAGGTAGTCCACGGGGCAGTTGAAACGAGCGTCACCATACTGTGTGCCGCTGCGAAGAGCCTCGCTGGAAAAGTTGGACTGTGAGTAAGCCTCGACAAGATCGCTATCCGGAATGTGTGCAACATCAGCGTCGAAAGTGTTGATCCAAGAGCTGAAGTTGCTGTTCTCAGCGCCATAGACGATGCTGAAGATCGTTCCTTCTCCATTGGAGGTGCCAGTGAGAAGTGGAACGTGAGAGGCATAATGACCAGCGGCCAACCGAGCGGGATAGTCCGAGTAACGAGTGATGTTGTCTATCGTCGGTGCGAACCAGGCATTGTAGGTGGAGTTGAAGCTGGCTGTCAAGAATTCGGACATCTCGACATTGCGGAGGCATTCGATCTGGTCAATACCAGCAGCGGGACAGCCAACCTCAGCTGCAACGGCGTCGAGAGCTTCATTCTGCTTTGCAAATGCGGGACCTGACATTGCGTTTGCACTCATCTGCACAGCTCCCTTGAGGAATGTGGTGGGATGGTTCCACAGGTAATGGTCGACTTGAACGGAGCCTGATGAGTGACCGCCAAAGACGATGTGATCAGGATCGCCACCAAAGGCTTCGATGTTCTCGTGGATCCAGTCGAGCGCCTTGTCAACGTCCAGGATGTTGAAGTTTTGTGATTCTCCAGGATTGGCACCCTCTAGCTCCGCCGAATGGGGTGCAGCAAAGACGCTGTTGCGTGTATTGAAGTTGACATAGACGACACCGTTACGTGCGAAGTTAGCACCTTGCAGCTGAGGATTGCTGTTTGAGCCGGTCACCATGGCGCCGCCATACCTTGCAACTTAGTTAGCTCTGCACTCAACCATCCTTTCATACGATACCCAACATACATGTAAACAAAGACTGGCAGATTTCTACCGGAGGATGGTGCCCAGATGTTGAGGTTCAAGCAGTCCTCGGAAAGAGGACTGTATTCCACGGCTCCGGGAGCTTGCGGGCATGAAGGGCCGTAAGATGTGGCGTTGAGAATTGTTGTGGCTTTGGGTAGATCTTGAGGTGCTCGCCATCTGGCGTAGTCGTTTAGTATATACGAATTGGTTGACCTGGTGAGTCTTCAGTCTTACCTGTTCTGGCCACCAGTAGATGCAGCGTAAGGCACTCCAAGGAACACCGAGTTTGCATGACCATCACGGAACCCTAGAACACCGCCCTGGTCGAGGTTGACGTGAGGTTCAGTCTTGTTGTGGCAGGCATATGTCGAGATCGCTGCTGCTTCGGTTGTTGACGCCAAGCTCGAAGCGACGACGCCGGCTTGCATGATTCTGTTTGCGATACCCATGGTGACCACTAGAACGATGTTGCAGATAAACTCAAAATCCGCTGAAACTCAGCAATGGAAGCTGCGAGGAATAAGTACTGTTGAGACCAGTTATTTTGATAGATTGCCGACCTTTTCCCGGGTTTCGCTATCTTCAGTAGCGCGCAAGATTTAATTAAAGACCACTCGAGACCCTTGCCGGGGACCTGTGTACGGCTTCAAGAGCCCAAGGGGCCGATGGCAGTGAGATCCCAAATATTAGCATGTAAAACAGGATCAGCAGGTGGCCGTGAGTGGTCTTCAACGCAGACACATGCAGTTGTGATGTCTGCGTGGCGATGCTAGACTTGGAGTTGAAAGGCAACCCAAGATTCAAGATCTAGCAGGGTTAGGGTTGGGGTTATTGTTATATCCAAGAAGCTGGTCTCGTCGACACCATGGTCAAGTTTTGGCCGCATGTGTCGTAATACACATTCTCTGTCTCAATGACAGATGGCCAGGTATGTACTTTCCGTGTGTGTTGCTGAATTGACGCTGAACGCGGTCGGATTGTTGATTCCTTCTCTACGGCCATGTATCCGAATGCTAGAGTGTATACTCGAAGTCAGGATGCTCATCACCTAGCAGATTGTATTGTTCCTCTGGAGACAGTCCTTGGATTGTTTTCAAAACAGCGTCCATATGTCGGGCATCCTGCTTCCGTTGGTTCTTCCATCTCAGCAATGCAATCTCGCAAGCCACGAGGCCTACAGTGGTGCAAGAAAATGCCAGATTGAGCTTCGCAGCGAGTGTGTACTCGGGCGAATCAGACTCGGGGTATGTCCATGTGCTCAATATACCACCCGAATTCGAAGATATGAAGGCCATGGCGACAGCAGTGGCTCGCTTCGTACCTGCCGCAGCGTTATTCGGCATCCAGCTGATCAAGCTCGGACATGTCGAATATATTCCCGTGATCATGAGGCAGAGAGCAGTGTAGTGCGCGGCAGGCGATTCGCTCCGAAGGAACAGGGCGAAACCTGCTATCGACAGGAGTGAGGTACTCATCGCTGTGATCCCGCGAGCTTTGTATCGATCAGCTGCGAATGCGGACATCATGGTAGCAACAAAAGCTATTGCGAACGGCGGCACTGTGAACAGCTGTGTTTTGGTGCCCTCGTAGCCCATTGATTTGACGATGCTGGGCGCAAAGTTGGCGAGACCGAAGAGTGATGTTCCATTCACAAAGAGCACGATACAAAGTATCAAGATGTGCGGACTGCGAAAAGCCGACAAAAGCGCTTTGACGTTGAAACCATCGCTTTCCTTTGCTGGGCCGTCTTCTTCCAGTCTCCTCACGCAGTGCTCAGCTTCTGCGGGCGATAGAATACTGACGTCGTGTGGTGAGCTCGGTAGTATGAAGGCGATCACAACTCCATAGCAGACTGTGAACAGGCCTTCAAGTAAAAAGATCCATTGCCAGCCTCGCATACCTCTGAGGCCGTCCATCTGGACTATTGCGGCAGCAAGCAGTCCAGAAAACGCGCCACTCATGGCCGCGGCTGAGAAAAAGAATCCAACGCGCATTTGTAACTCGTGGCGTCGATAGAATCCTGTAGCAAAGAGTTAGGACATCGTCGCCGCATTCAGATCAACACAAGGTCGTGGTCATACCCGAAAGATAGAGGACTATGCCTGGGAAAAGACCTCCCTCAACGAGACCCAGAAAAAAGCGTGCGGCCAGGAGACCGCCGTAGGTGCTCACTTGACACTGGAGTGTCGTGACAAGGCCCCATAGTACGCATATGGTTGGAAGAAGGATTTGAGGACCGACTCGGTGCAGGATCAGATTAGACGGCAGCTCGGCTAAGATATACGGAACGTATGTCACAGTGAGCGCTTTCATCAGTCAGTACATCGCTTGTCCGAAGTCTCATAGTAAATGCTCACCTGTCTGGTACTGATGGTCACTCAGCCCAAGATCACTCTGTAGACCTGCTACGCGAGCATTCCCGATGTTAGACCTGGTTGTCGACTCTGTCAGTGTCACCGTCAAGCTGGCATTTCCAACCATCACTTACCTATCGAGAAAAGCTAACAAATAAAGGACACTTTATGGTGGATCAGTGCTGTTCCAAGTGCGCGAATCATTCTTCAGCATACCTCATGGCCGGCACCAAGATAAGATCCAATTTGTTGACGGTCCTCCGCTCGAGCTTGGTGTCATGTTGTGCATTCTCTTTCGCGTCGAATTGCATGCCTTGAGAAGGGAGAGACGCGTTCGCATCTCGGCTTTGAGATTCGCTCATGGGTGCGCAACGGATGTCCTGGTGGATCGTGTCCCGCCTTTCAGTGTTAGGTGCTCTGGACGAAAGGACAGGAAGGCAAGCGTCCAGACATGGCAATTTTATTTACGGTCTCCATGGTTGAGAGATCGTCGCAATAGATTTGGCGGTGGCAAGGTTTTCGGCCGGTGACGAAATGCCGTCGAAATCAGGAGCGGCAGAACTTCTGAAGTCTCAACCGCCAGAGTAGTAGTGGTGCTGTATTGTCTGCTACAGGCTAGGGTGTTGTGGGATGGAGCCACATTATCTGCTAAGTGAGTGGGTCCAAAGGCACCAAGTGTGAAGTAACGGGCAGACGGGTTCGGCGATCGAGCTTGACGCAAAGTCATGTCAAGACACCGGATTCTGCAGGGGAAGGCATCCCTTGATTACCGTGCTACATGTACCTGTATCCACGGGTGAAGTCACGAGGAATAGAGTGGACGAATCTGTAGGTGTGAGCAGCTGCAAGATCAGACACGGTGAGAGATCAGATCAGATCAGATCAGATCAAGATCAAAGGGTCCGGCTGGATCTCCCCGCGCCTTCCCGTCTCTCCTTAGTTACATCCTCCTGCATCGTCACCAAAGACATTCGTTCTACCAACACCAAACATACCAACAACCAACAACATAGCCCACACATAAGAAACACCCCATACTCATGAACAGCCGCACACACTCGATCTCCCGTTGACATGAAGTTGCTGAAAAAGTTCACCAAACACGATACCTCCGCGCGCGGAAGCGGATTGAAGGAAAGAGCCCAGCGCCTCAAGAGCACTTGCCAAACCCTCTGTCAGAACAAGCTGAAGCACTAGAAGTCTCACTTGAAGATGGCAACCAAGGCCACCGAGCCTGTTGAGGCCCCTCTCGATACCACTCCCCTCGACGCGCCCACTGGCTTCTTTGACCGCGTCCATCGAGACGAGAGCCCACCGGTGCTCTCCGCCGACCATTCACCCAAGGGCACTGTGAGGAGACGACCTCAGCCACTCGGCTCAGGCTCCGTGACTCCGTCTGGCAGGAGAAGCGTACAATTCGCGCGGGACTCGGAAAACGAACCCGCGCCATCACCCCTGAAGCGCGTCCCGACCTGGGAAACAGAAGACGAGGGAGGAGACAAGGATGAGGCCGCAAAGCATGCCCGCGAGCGCCGCGAGCGCCAGGCATCTTTCATTGGCCGTCTTAAGGCGATGGCCAGTCCAGCTTCGTCGTCCTTCCACGTGCGAACGTCGAGCAATAACACTACCGGCACTGGCACCGGCATGGTCACACCGACGGCAGCACTTTCGCCTCAATCTGAGCGCAGCGAGCCGCTCTACCCGGTGCTGAATGAGGAGGATAACGAGAACGGCGACGCAGATGCCGAAGAAGATTCAAACGACGAGCGCAAGGGCGGCAGCTCACGCATGAAGCGAAGACACAAGACAAAGAGGCCACAGCTCGACGGCCCGGCAGGCTCAGCCTCCACACCCAGGGCTTCGCGATTTGCATCCTTTATCAAAGAGCACCAGATCAGCAGCTCCAGCCATCGCCCTGAAAGCTCGTTCAGACGCGCCACAATGTCCGACATAGGAGAGGACACAAGAAGAGCGGGTGTCTCTGAGGATGAAGGTCGGGACAAGATCCGCAACGCTTGGAAGCGAGGCATCGACGGCGCCCGAGCTATCAGCTACAATGCTCGACGCCTCAACGAAAGCGAGGACACTCCAGGCGAGAAGCGACCGAGCAATCTACGCCGTTTTACTGGCATGGACGCAATGAGCTCATCCATCGGACGTATGCGCACTGACCGCGTCGGAAGCGGATCTGGCAGCACACAACGATGGCGTCAAGTGAAGCAAGGTCTCAAGATGCTGGGTCAGAAGAAGCGCGACGAGCGCGCGACCGTGGACTACCAGAAATCTGCACAACTCATGGCAGAACTTCTTGCCGGTGCGCCCGCGGCTCTTGTATTCGCTAGCATGTTCCAGCGCGACGAACACAATAACCGCAAGATTCCCGTCCTCCTGGAGCAACTGAAGATCAGAATTCCCGCAAGTCAGACCAAGGAGACAAAGTCAGGAGACCGTCACATGATATTCCGAATAGAGCTCGAGTACGGCAACGGGCCTTCGCGCATGAATTGGGTCATCCACCGGAACCTCCGCGACTTCGTCAATCTGCACCTCAAGTATAAGGTACAGGGTAAGACCGAGAAGCTCACGCTCCGTAGCGACGACAAGACTAAGCCCAAGATCCCACACTTTCCGAAAACTGCATTCCCTTACGCCCGTGGCGCACGTGGTCTTTTCGCTGGACTCGACGACGAGCCCGACGAGGACGAGATTCCTGAAGAGAGCGGACGGGAACCGGAGACACCTGGGCTTGAGCGACCTGGCAAACACCGTAGGAGGCGGTCATCGTTCGTGCTTGCACGTAGGCAGTCCAGCATCGGCGATGGCGAGTTTGGTGGTAACACTGCCGAGCGGGAAGCACGGGAACGCAACATCTACAACGAGCGCCAGCGTAAGAAGCTGGAGAAGTACTTACAGCAAATGATCCGATGGCTCATCTTCAGACCGGACAGCACGCGCTTGTGTAAGTTCTTGGAGCTTTCGGCACTAGCCATGCGCCTGTCCTCTGAAGGTGGTTATGTCGGAAAGCAGGGACTCCTTTCGATTGCTAGCAGACAGCCAAAGGAATTGACGCGAACTGCAATGCGTATGCAGACGTTTACAGACCGACACAAACCGCGATGGGCGCTTGTCAGACACAGCTACATCGTCATGGTTGACGGACCAGAATCGCTGGTCCCCTATGAGGTTTTCCTGGTGGATTCTGATTTCTCTACCGACAAAGATATTAAGGGCGAACACGACAAGAAGCTTCAAATACAAGAGATGACCAAGACTGTCGCCGAGAAGACTACTTCGAAAGCAAACCATCACGTCCTCCGACTGTACAACGCCGAACGCAAGCTTAAGCTGGTTGCAAGAAACGAGCGTCAGTATTCTCAATTCAAGGAGTCAATAGAGCACATGGCCTCCAACACGGTATGGTCAAAGAAGCAGCGTTTTGGCAGCTTTGCACCAACTCGCGACAATGTTTGGTGCAGATGGCTAGTCGACGCAAGGGATCACATGTGGCAAGTGTCACGCGCCATCGACAATGCAAAAGATTGCATTTATATTCACGACTGGTGGCTCAGCCCAGAGTTGTACCTGCGCAGGCCCGCCGCCATTAGTCAAAAATGGCGTCTCGACCGTCTCTTGCAGCGCAAGGCAAACGAAGGCGTCAAAATCTTTGTCGTTGTCTACAGGAACATCGAGTCCGCGATTCCGATAGACTCGGAATACACAAAGTGGAGCTTGTTGGACCTGCACGAGAATATCTGCGTACAAAGGTCGCCCAACCAGTTCAGACAGAACCAGTTCTTCTGGGCACATCATGAAAAGCTTGTCGTTGTTGACAACATGATGGCGTTTGTCGGCGGTGTCGATCTGTGCTTTGGCCGGTGGGATGACCCTTGCCATGCTCTGACAGACGACAAACTCACTGGCTTTGAACTCGACCACGAAGGCCCAAGGGACGCTGAGCACTGCCAGGTGTGGCCGGGCAAAGACTACAGCAATCCCCGAGTACAAGACTTCTATGCCCTCGACAGGCCCTACGAGGAGATGTACGATCGAACCAAGGTTCCTCGCATGCCGTGGCACGACATCTCCATGCAGCTTATTGGGCAGCCCGCGCGTGACGTTGGCCGTCATTTCGTGCAGCGCTGGAATTACGTCCTACGTGGACGCATCCCGACTCGCCCAACGCCCATTCTCATGCCTCCTCCAGAGTATGAGCACGGTGAGCTCGAGCGGCTCGGTATGACCGGCACGTGTCAAGTTCAGATCCTACGATCCTGTTCCCCTTGGTCCATCGGCACACCCAATAAGGTCGAACACAGCATCATGAACGCTTACTGCTCACTAATCGAGTCTTCGGACCACTTTGTCTACATCGAGAACCAGTTCTACGTTTCGAGTACCACCGTGGACGGGACCATCATTCACAATGGCATTGGCGATGCACTCGTTGAGCGTGCAATTCGAGCCGCCGAGAATGGAGAGGATTGGCAGGCTTGCTTAATCATCCCCCTCATGCCTGGCTTCCAGAACAGCGTGGATTCGCAAGACGGCACAAGCGTGCGATTGATTATGCAATGCCAATACCGCAGCATTAATCGTGGTGAGGGCTCCCTCTTCGGGAGACTGAAGGCTGCAGGTCTGAATCCCGAGAAGTACATCAAATTCTTCTCCCTTCGTCAGTGGGGAAAGATTGGGCCGAAGAAATGCTTGACAACCGAGCAATTGTACATTCACGCGAAATGCATGGTCGTGGATGATCGTCACGTCATCATTGGATCTGCCAACATCAATGAGCGCTCGATGCTGGGCTCGAGAGACTCCGAAGTTGCCTCCGTGGTCACAGATAGAATGATGATCCCAAGCTACATGGCCGGTCGGCCGTACATGGTCGGCGAGTTTGCACACGGCTTGCGCATGCGACTGATGAGGGAGCATCTCGGTCTCGACGTCGATGCAATCTACCGTCGCGACCAAATGGCGAAAGAACGCAAAGAGCAAGACATGGAGATGAACCGCATTTACCGTGAAGACTTTGCCACCCCGGCCACTGGACGTGAGGATTACTTCCACACACCTCCACAGACTCCCCAACCACATGCTCTCACGAACCACAACCTTGAAGCAAGTGCCAATGGCTTCGCTGGCGAAAAGACAGACCTGAAGGGATGGGTAAATAAGACGCAGTTTGGCCGATCTGATAGTGATGAGTCTGTCGAAAGACACAACAAGCGCGAGAATGGCGACAAACCAAAGAAAGGATCTACCGATTTAAAGCAGCATGACCTCGACGTGGAAGGCTACGGCGTTGACAACGAGAAAGAGCTCGAAATGGCGGGTGACATCGGCTTGCGAGACACCTACATCAACATGCAGGGTCACGAGGTCTTCAGGTCGAAAGACGCTCCCGACGTTCAGCGTATCAAACAAATGGAAGATGCGCATCACAAAATCCAGCGTGAAGACGACCACGGCGCTCGCAACGTCCCACGTCCACCGTGGCCATTGCAGCGCAACGACACCCTCGAGCTGGGCCTTGCACCACGCTACCAGCTACCCGAGTTGCCCACGCAAGACGACACCGATATCGGCGGACCGCCCTTGACACATCAACTCTCGCGGGTAACGACCAGGAAAACCGTCGCCCCCTTGCTGCACACATTGCAGAAAGCCGAGATCACCGAAAACTGCATGGCGGATCCCTTGGCACCAAATTTCATGCAAGACATCTGGCAAAGAGTCGCCGAGAACAACACCAAAATCTACCGCCAAGTCTTCCGTACTATGCCAGATTCCGAGGTATTGGACTGGGATGACTACAAGCGGTTTGAAAACTACAACGAGCGCTTTATGCAATCTCAAGGCTTGGGCCATAGCAAACCCAAAGCGCCGAAAGAGGCACCACCACGCTCCGGCCCGCCTGGCTCTACCGGGACCGATTCCATGATGAATCAAGCACTCGACGAGAAGACTCTCGCCGGGAAGCGGGGAATCTTCAGCAACCTGACGAACAAGGTACGACCAAGCAGCAAGAAGTCGAATGAAAGTACCGTCCAATCGCAGGAGCTCAACGAGAAAGTCGGCGAGTCGCCGGAATCTGGCATCTCTCGTGCGCCCACTGCTGTGCCGACACCAGACGACCGACCGCTGGACGAGAAGGACGCAGCCAAGGACGCAGATGCCACGCACCAAACAGAAGCTTCGGAAAAAGAGTCCTTGTCGTTGGCACCACAAACCAGCAGGACAGAACCTTCGCAGATCGAAGATCCAAATGTCAGCCGCCAGCGAACTATTACTATCGCCGCCAACACCAACAGTGCCCCGGAGACAACTGCAACGCAGTCAAACACAAACAATGGTCCTGGATTGCAGCACGCAACGAGCCAGAAACGCCGGCGCCGAGCTACAACCAAGAGCAGCGCGCGCCCGCCCACAATGGTCGAGGAGGTAATGAGTAAGGAGGATGCAGAGGAGTTGTTGAACATGGTTCAAGGCCACCTTGTGCAATGGCCATATGATTGGTAAGCCACTTCTCTTGGATGGATTGACGTCTTGTAGACAAATACGCTAACATCAATGACAGGCTCGCGAAAGAAGAAAAGGGCAGTAACTGGCTGTACGCTGTTGACCAGCTGGCGCCACTCGAAATCTACAATTAGACGGCGATCTGAGAGCATTCAGGAATGCTCACTCTCTTCCCTAATGAACCAAAAACCTACGGTGTACACAAATTTCCTCTTGGGATCCAGAACTTGTTTTTTTCTTCTCGGGTCGGCTATCTTGGGCAAGCGAAGGTGTTTGGGTGCTGGGTTTTGGGTTTTGGAATCGCATTTTGCGTTGTGCCTGTACAGCAAGGAACTTTTGGCATGGCATAGCATGGCACGGAGTCTTTGCTTTTATACACTACCTAACTACCTACAAACCTGTAATTGGAAGACCGGAAGGCTCATTTTGTACCCTCAACTGCTTGATGCAGCGTGTATGTTTCTACCTAAACCGCTGATCCCGGGTGTAGGCTTTTGTCTTCACATGGCAGACCATCCCATTGAATGTATACATGCTTTCAAACTTGCAGAGTTGAGAGCTTGTATTCGTTACATCCTTTGCTTCGGACAGGTGGCCAATGACTCGGCGGCTAAGCAGAATAGTCGTGCTGAGGATCCGAAACACATTGTCCGAAGCCGCGATGGGCGAGCTATTAGTAGGTAGCGATCGTGCTATTACGCTATGCGGTCGATGCTTCGCCCGGAAGGCGTGTTTCACAACAATGGAAGCCGAGAACTCTCAATTCAGCGTGTGCTTATAAAGACCGCAAGGACTGTGTCGATACTCGATAGTAGTTGCCAACATATCACGCGCTTCCGAGATAAGTTTGCACGATCTTACAAACATAATTGCACCGATGAAATAAGCACACAACAACACTTCTCCAACAACCGAGCATGGCAACCACCAGTATCAAGACCCCGATTCCCTCCCACATCACCGAAGCCTCCCTGGTCCAAATCCTACACGACCACCAACCCATCATCGACGCCGTTGCGCCCGGTAACACCGCTTCCAAACTCATGTCCGGCGATCCTGCCGCGATGGGGACTCCATGCGTTTACAGCATCACCGCTCCCACACCCATAGGGACTTCCACGTACCCGCTTACGATCACCAACCTGCTAGGTGGCGTCGATACTCTTGTCCAGGCGAAACCGCCTGTCGGCAAGCTCGAGATCAGGGCGCAGTGGCGTGTTGCTAAAGGAGAGTTGAAGGAGGATGTTGAAATTGATGGTAACTTCGTGACTAAGAGGTCAGTATCCCTCATGCCCGTTACTGATAGTGGTCAATTGCTGACGTGAGTCCGCAGGATGGCAAAGGGGAACGTTGAGAAGAATCACCCTGGACAGCATGGTGTCCTGATCGAAAAAGCCGGTCGGACATGATGTCTCGTTGGGTTTGTCTCATACTGTTTATAAGAGTTCATATCTTACTATTCCTTCTCCCATCGCTCTGCTTACCAGCCATGACATCGCACAGCCACCTCTCTGTCTCCTTCCGCATCATCGGAGAATACTCATGTCTTGCGTCCGGGTCCAAGATGTCTTCAACCTCAGTCCCGCAGTCGTTGAACCAGCCTCCGTTCTTGTCTAGCGCGTGCTTCAGCCAGGTCAGGAAAGGCTCGCTCTGCTCGTACGGAACCAGCCGATCTCTACCACCACTCAACACGAGTAACTTCTTGCCAGCGAGTTTCTCCCGCAAGATTGGACGCAGTCTTGCTTTCTCGCCTTCCGAAGGCTCGCGGGAATGTTCTGTGGGATCATCGAGTTCGCCAAGCAGAAGACCGGCGGGATCGCGTTGGCGGATCATCTCGAGAAGTGAAGCAGGGAAGTCTTGAGAACCGAGAAAGTCACGACCGGGAGGATCTGTTGCTGTACATGAAGCCAGCTTGCCGCGGATGGCACGGTCGGTCATGAGCCTGGCGTAGTCGGCGCAACCGATGATGATGATGGCGGCGGTGATTCGCGAGTCGTTCATTATAGCTTGCCACGTCGCGTGTGCTCCGAGACTGACACCGCCGCAGATATGGTTGGTAGGACGGAAAGACAAGTAAGCGGGCAGCAAGGATATGAGCTGAGAGACGTCTTGGGCTGTGCCGGAGAAGAGCGAGTACATATCGGGCCCGTGGGTCGGATTTCCGCCGTTCCAGGATTCGTTGGCCTTGTTGTCGATCATACGGGAGCCATGATTACGCTGGTCGAAGCATACGCATATCAAGCTGCTGTCTCCGGTTTGCTTCTTGCTGTTCCAGGATCTGATCATGGCGGCTGCGACAAAGCTCATCGAGTCTTGAGTGTCTCCTCTGCCATGGAGAAGCCAGAGGCATGTCACGTTGTCTTTGGCTGCTGGGAGTTCATCAAGGCCGTAGATGGTCACGAGTATGCCAGCGATATTCTTCCTTTGCCACGATACAGATCCGACGTCTTTGAAGCCAGAGTGAGTTGATGGCACAGGAGATTCGAATGGGGATTTGGTGGAGTTGAGGGTGAGGTTTGGTCCCCATGTGAACGTGCTGCTGCCAGCTGCCATTTTGACAAGGTAAATTCTTACTCGGATTTGCAGAAACGCAGTGAAGATGGCAAGGTACAGTATAGATAGACCTGCTTTCAACAGGACTCTCAGACGACCTCGGGACTTGTTAAAGTCGCGCGCAGTCACTTCGGCAAGCGGATTGCCGATCTCGGCATGACTTGGGTTGTCTCTTGCAGTTTCCCTCCGCGACTAGATACCTACATGTACATATTCTTCAACACTTCCACCACAAACCAAAACAATACATTGACACAATCGCAAAACATCACCACTGTCCTTTAGAATTCGGCTCCCCATACACACGGTCCCAATGACTTTCGAGAGTTTGTGGACTCATTTCATTCGGCATGAGCTCAGAATGATGCTGCCTTTGCTATGTACACGCTTCTATGCCATCTACCTCAAGCCGAACTCGCGGTTGAAAGCCCGACCGATAACGATTTTCCTCACCTCCGTCGTACCAGCACCGATCTCGTAAAGTTTTGCATCTCTCATGATGCGTCCAGCGGGCATCTCGTTCATGTAGCCCATTCCACCTAAACACTGAATCGCGTCCATACCGCACTCGGTAGCCCTCTCAGCTGCGTACAGGATTGCTCCCGCGCAGTCTTGCGTCTTGATGTCCGGGTTCTCGTGACTTTCATCGATGGCGCGAGCCACGGAGTATGTGAATGCAGAGCTGACGCGGTACTTGGTGTACATGTCAGACAGCTTGCCTTGCATGAATTGTGTTGCGGCCAGAGGCTCGCCAAATTGCTTGCGTTCGTGCAGGTATGGCAAAGTCACGTCGAGAGCGGCTTTCATTAGACCGATGGGTCCAGCACTGAGCACCAGACGCTCGAGGTCGAGACCTTCCATCAGCACGCGTGTGCCGCGGTTCACTGTGCCTAGGACGTTCTCTTTGGGTACAAAGACGTTGTCAAAGGTCAACTCGCCAGTGTTGGAGCCGCGCATGCCGAGCTTGTCGAGTTTGCGGGCTACGCCGAAGCCGGGCTGGTCGGTCTCGACGATGAAGGCTGTCATGCCTTTTGAACCGGCGTCGGGCTGCGTCTTTGCATACACGATACAATAGTGGCAGTCGGGTCCGTTGGTGATCCACATTTTGGTGCCGTTCAGTACGTAGCCGCCGTTCTGCTCGGTGGCGGTCATTCTCATCGAGACAACATCAGAGCCGGCCGTGTGCTCTGACATGGCGAGAGCGCCAATCTTCTCGCCTGAGATCAGTCCTGGGAGGTATCGGGCCTTTTGGTCCTCGTTGCCATTGAGCATGAGTTGGTTGACGCAAAGTTGACTGTGGGCTGCATATGAGAGGGCGATTGATCCTGGAAGATTGTCAGTAGTTGACGTCGATTTTGGCACGCTCAAGCTTACCCGAAGCACGACTCAGCTCTTCCATAACCGTGCAATGAGCCTGGTACCCCATTGCTAGGCCACCATAGTCCTCGTCGGCTGTTATACCGAGGAAGCCAGCCTCGCCCATCTTCTTCCACATGTCGTTTGGAAACTCATTGGTGTGGTCGACAGCCTGTGCAACGTCCTGAGGGATTTCCCTTCGTGCAAACTCGACGGTCCTTTCCCTCAACTCCTCCAAGTCGTCCTGAGTTGGTGGGGCGAATCCCTTGGGGTGTTTAGTCGAAGCATGTCGTTGCTGATACCATTGCGTTGCGAGAAGATTCCTGTTGGCGGTGGATACGCGCGATGTTCTTCTAGTCGACTGCAGCAGTGCGGCTCTACAGGGTGAAAGGAACGACATGTTGATTGTGGAAGAAGTAAAAGATGTCGAAGAGTAGGTGGCGGCGATTAAATCATGGGGCCCCATTGAAAACATGGGGGCACGTTTGCGGAGCCGTTAAACCGAAGGAGCTGTCGGCTCAATCTGACTCGGCTTAAATGCCTCGGTCTTGCGCGGTCTACAGTTGGCGATTGAGGTTCAAGTAGAGCACGACCACCCGACAATCATGTGAGTCCGCTATACACTACAGGCAGGCAACAATGGCTTCACGATCGCGCGCCCTACTACGCTCAGTACACCGTCTTCCACAAACCCGGCCCCGCGTCCCCTCTCAGCTTGCATTGCAATCACAGCAACGCAGTGTCGCGACATACAGCTCTCCGCAACAGGCCTCGCAGATATCCATTCTGCAGACTGCTGTTGACAAGAACAGCGACGGCTTCAAGGAGAATGCAGCTGCTCTTGGAGAGCTTACGCAGAAGATTGCACAGCTGCACGAGAAAGCCGCAGAGGGCGGATCACAGAAAGCAAGAGACAAGCATGTACAGAGGGGAAAGATGCTTGTGAGGGATCGGGTCACGGCTTTGATCGATCCTGGCACATCGTTCCTCGAGCTCAGTGCGTTAGCTGCTCATGGGGTATACGAGGGTGAGGATGTCCCTGCTGCTGGAATGGTGACAGGGATTGGCACGGTGGAGGGCGTGATGTGTATGATTGTTGCCAATGATAGCACGTAAGTTCAGGGATGAGCTACGAGACGACTGTGAGGGATTCTGACGATGTTCTAGTGTCAAGGGCGGAACATACTACCCGATGACGGTCAAAAAGCACACTCGGGCACAAGAAATCGCAGCTCAAAATCGGCTGCCCTGTATCTACCTCGTAGACTCTGGCGGAGCCAACCTGCCACACCAGGCCGACGTGTTCCCAGACCGCGATCACTTTGGTCGCATCTTCTACAACCAAGCCCGCATGAGTAGCCAAGGGATCCCTCAAATCAGTGTGGTCATGGGTCCTTGCACGGCTGGTGGAGCCTACGTACCCAGCATGTCCGACGAGAGTATCATCGTTCAAGAACAGGGCACCGTCTTCCTCGCCGGACCTCCTCTTGTGAAAGCTGCGACTGGCGAAGAAGTCAGTGCAGAAGATCTGGGAGGTGGCAGACTACACAGCGAAGTCAGTGGTGTGACCGACTACCTTGCCGTCGACGATTCCCATGCGCTCGTCCTCGCACGGAGATGCATTGCCAACCTGAACTACCCCAAATCCAACAACGCCGATCGCAAAGAGTCGTGGGAGGAACCGTTGCACGATCTTGCAGAGCTCGACGGTATCGTTGGCACCAACCTCAAGCAGTCAATCAACATGCACGAAGTTATCGCCCGTATAGTGGATGGCAGTGAATTCAGCGAGTTCAAGCCTCTTTACGGATCCACACTGATCACAGGTTTTGCGACAATCTACGGACACCCCGTCGGCATCATTGCCAACAACGGCATTTTGTTCAGCGAAAGCAGTTTGAAGGGCGCACACTTCATCCAGCTATGCGCCAAGCGCAACATTCCTCTGGTCTTCTTGCAAAACATCAGCGGGTTCATGGTCGGACAGGATGCCGAGAAGGGTGGTATTGCAAAGAACGGCGCCAAGCTGGTCACAGCTGTGGCATGCGCGGATGTGCCCAAATTCACCGTCGTGGTCGGCTCGAGTGCTGGCGCTGGCAACTATGGCATGTGCGGACGTGCATACTCGCCGCGTTTCCTCTGGGCATGGCCGTCGGCCAAGACAAGTGTGATGGGCGCTGAACAGCTCAGCAGCGTGATGGAAGCGGTTGGTAAGAAGGTGGATCCAGAGCTGAAGGCGAGGATTGAAAGGGAGAGCGATGTACTGTTTGCGACGGCGAGATTGTGGGATGACGGCGTCATTCCTCCAAGCCATACCAGACGCGTGCTGGGCATGGGCTTACAGGCAGCTCTTGGTGGATCGGTCGAGGAAAAGAAGACCGAGTTTGGTGTATTTAGGATGTGAGAGTACTAAAGTTTGATGAATACCTACCTACATGATATGAACGTGTTCATGCGCTTTTACCTGTTCAATCGATTGCCAACGATACTGATCGATGGTTTAACGATAGCGCACTGATGACAAAGAATTCATGTGATGAGATGATTGGAACACTCACACAATTTACTGAATATTCCACATGATTACCTATATAATATAATATAATGTACATGTAGTGTGAACAATGGAACCTTGGAAGGCTCGGCGTCTGATCAAGCGCGTGCCTGCCTCTTTCCAAAGTCCGGAGAGCCTCAATCTCTAGAACCACTCCTACTCCTCCTCCTCCTCCACGCACGACACGATTGCCTGCCCGCTGCTATCCAAACCAACCAACACATTCTTGAACGAACCTCGACACAGCCGAAAATCATCGACAATATCTATTAAAACATCATCCACCACCAACACTATCATCCAATCGCCCATACCCCACTAGCCCAGCCCAGCCCAGCGCATCGCATTGCGCGCGACCACAATGAGCGACTCCGAGAGCGCGGCAGCCGCACCGCATCCAACCACCGGCGGCAAGAGTATGGAGACCGTACAGGCACAGCAGAACCGAATTCAGAGCGAGCGCCAACCCTACAAGTCATGGCGCAAGAAGTATCGCAAGATGCGCGTCAAGTTCGATAGCGTGCTGGAGGAGAACAAGACGCTGTTCAAGCAGGAGCACAAACTGGACGGAACCGCGAAGAGGCTGAGAGAGGAGCTTGAGTACGTCCACGCGCCAGGCGCCATCAACGTCTTGCGCGACATATGCTAACAATACCATAGTGAACTACTGGAAATCCTGCTTGACATGAACCAAAGTGCTGCCATCCCTACCGACCTACGCTACGATGTGCGCATCCCATCACAAAAGGAACGTGAGCTTCAGCTCGCGCCTCCAACCCTCACGCCTCAGACTTCCGACGACCTCATGGCTGAATATACCAGCGCTGTCAAAAAGGGAGTGATTCCGCCTCTTGACCTGCACATTGTACGCGAACAGATCGAGGAAAGACTAGCAGAACAAGGCGTGCAACCTCTCGAGGCCCTGGAACAGCACGTCCCCCATCCTGTTGTAACTGGCGAAGACGACCTGCCAGAAGAGGATCGAGGCGACCAGCCTCCCTCCTTCCTTTCCACATCCCAGGAAGCCGAATATTTACAACGCCTGGATGCAAAGCTTGGAGACCGCCTCAGCCTTGACAAGGAATCCGCGCAACCTCAGTCTCCTCACCAAGCCGAGCTCACCCCACGCGAGCTTGAGCGACACATGGAGCTATTGAACCCTCAAAGTCAACACAACTGGCTCAAGACGCACTCCAAGATGCACGCCTCCCTGGACAACGACGATGCCGAATCGATAGCTTCGCACGAAGGCGGTAGCGCCAGTAAACCATCAGCGCGCAAGCGAGGTAAGAACCTAGCAAAACAAGTTGGCGATCGAGCAATGGAGCGCGCCTATGAGGGCGTGAGCCCCGGTGCAGCAAGCGGGTTCGACGACGATGAGGTGCTGATGACGGAGGACACGCTAGGCAGCGGCAAGAAACGTCCTAGAGACTCAGATGGTGCTTACAGGGTGAAAGGAGGGCGAGGGGGCGCCGTGAAGGGCAAGCGGAAGAGAGCGACTGAGGAAGGGTCTGCTTCCACTAAGAAGGCCAGAATGAGTGAGAGCTTTGCTGAGTCATAGTCCGGCCGGAGAGCATGGTTCTCCAAAGCAAAGGAGCTTGAATTCTGTTACCAATGGCCCACTCGGTATGTGCCGCTCGGTGGCTTCGTCGAGGACTTATACGGCGGTGGGAGGCCTGGTGGTAATCCTTTGACGAGATTGAGCAAGAAGGCTTGATTGATAAACTTTCTGTTCATGGCGATGTGTTACTATTATTGATTGCAGGGCCGGCCGGCGTCGAGCAGCCTAATAATACAGTCTTTGGACGATTTTGATCGAACTCTCCCAGGCTCTACCAAACTCTGCCATGCTATTGTGCTCGTATCTGAGATCTTCGCCACGAATGAATGGTTCGCACCAGTGAGAGAGTGGTATTGAGTACTCATGCTTTCCCACGACCTCCCATGCTACTGTGCTATCTGTGATGCCTTCGACGTCAAAGATTGACTCGCACCAGTGAGAGAGTAGTGTTCAAGACTCATGCTCTCCCATAGCCATAGTCTTCCACGCCAGTGAGCTGACATCTGATATAACGGGCGTGAAGAGTACTGCTGGCGCCTGTGAGAGACTGACACTTCACACTCAAGCTCTCTCGTACCCTCCCGTGCCATTAAGCTGATATCTGAGGCATCCGACATGAAAGGAACGGTGTACGCCAGTGAGAGAAGACGGCTGGCATCCATGCTCCCACGAACCTTCCTATGCCATTGAGCTAGGGTCTAATGCATCCTGCGTGAGACAAAAGCCTCGTGCCAAGTGAGAGAGTGGTACTCGGTACTCATGCTCTCACAAGCTCTTACATCACGTGTAGCAGGTATCTGAGATCTCCGACGTGAAAGGGACAATGTTCAGCATTGAGAAACATGCATTATTCAAGGGGTTTCAATTTCTCATCTCATGCTTCTCTGACTGTCTTCCTGACTGCAAACACACAAAACTTCGTCTTTTTTTTTCGCGTTTGCGACCTTTCCAACCGCATTCTTTCTCACACTGATCGCTTACCTCGAATTTTGCTTGTGGTCTTACTCCTTCTTCGCCAGTCTCCTCAGCTTGACAGCCTTGCCGGCATCTGGCCCAGCCTCCGTCTCACGAACCTTCTTGACCGAAGCGCGTGTCTTGCGCGTGTTCTCTTCCTTCACCTCCTTCTTGCCTGTGAGCAGACGCACCTCGCGGCTCGAGCATGCATTCTTGACATTAGGCTTCTTGCGCTGAGTGCCGCCGTCAGCTTCCGGCTTGCGCTTGGGAGCCTTGGCTACCTTGGGAGCTGGGCTCGTCAAACTTAGCTCGTCGCCCTTTGCTAGCTTCTCGGTCCGAGTGCCGTCGTCGAAGGTGGTGGTGACGGCAAACATTTGGGTCTCGATGGCGGCTTTGGGTTTGCGGGTTTTGGTGGCCTTCGCGGGAGCGTTGGCGGGGTTGTCGACTTTGGCAGCCTCTTGCGCAGAGGATGCGGTGGCTTCGGACGTCAGACCTGACTTGCGGATGTAGGCGCGCTTCTTGATGGGTTTGGCGAGAGCGATGTTTGATTCGCTGGCTTCGGCAGTCTCTTGTGCGGAAGATGTGGTGGCCTCGGCCGTCAATTTGGCCTTGCGAGTGTAGGTGCGCTTCTTGGGCATCTTTGCGAGAGTGATGGCTGAGTCGTCGCCGTCGTCCTCGGCAGCCTCTGGCAAAGAAGATTTGTTGGTCTCGGTCGCCACTTTGGGCTTGCGGGTGTAGGTGCGCTTCTTGGTGACTTTGGCGGGAGTGATGGCTGACTCTTCTTCGTTGGCAGCCTTCTGCGCAGGCGATGTAGTGTCTTGAGTGCTCAGGCCGGCAAACGGGATTGCTGTGGTTGTGGCTGGGAGAAGGTTTGGCTGCTCCATGTCACGTCTGAGGCTCTCTGCACCATCGGTGCTCTGAGTGTGGCGACCGCGGTCGTACGGACTGCTGCCATAGAGAGCTGTGGCGGCCACCATGTTCGGCGTGGCACGGAGCGTCTGGATGGGACCGTTCGAGGAGGTCGCGGGTACTTGCTGCAAAGGCTGTTGAGCGCTCTGAGGAGTCCGCCCAGCGGTTCCGTCAGTGCCGTACGGAAGGGTGAGAGCACCTTCACGGCCGACAACGAGCGGAGTTGTAGCGCGAAAGACGGGTGGACTCGGAGAAGGTGAAATATCCATCGAGACGTCGGAGTCGTTTTCGCCAGTGAAAGTGGACGGAAGGAACGAGCTGGACATCTTGCTGATTTCAGCCTTCTCCGCGGCCGGCAACTCTTTGTCGCTGACGACGACGGAAGGTGAGTTGAGGGCCGGATCGGGAGAAGCGGGCGAGGAGCTCTGTTGATTAGTTGACACCACAGCATCAAGGACTTCACTCGGAGGACGTGTTGGCAAGAAGTCGATGCCGTTGTCTATCTGCTGCTGCTGCACGACACTGTCGGAGCCACCGCCAGTGTCGATACCGCTGCCAGATCGGTCGTTGAATTGCGATTGGACGTCACTCGCAATTAACTCACCATTGCTGTTTATTTCAACCCAGAAGGGCCCGTTGGGTGAGAAGAAGTGTTCGATGAGGTCCGCGCCGTGGTTCCAAGCGTTCTGATCGGTGTCAGGAGGGTTGCGCATCAGCTGCCAGTCGGACTCACTGGAAAGGTCGCCAGTATCCATGATGGATGCGACGTCGCGCTTGTGGGTTGATGTGGTGGTAAGAGGAGAACGAATGACGGTAACTCAGGGATGCAACAATGTTTGGTGATGGTGTGATGTGAACGTTGAAGGACTTTTATTCACCGATTTTGCGGGCGTTTGTTGTTGTGCCGTCACAACAACACCGGGATGTCCCGAGGGAGGAAGGTGCGATGGGGTGCGATGTTGTCAATACAAATGCGCGCCGTCTTGACGCGAAGCAAGTAGGCCGCTTCAATGCGTTTCTCCGAACTCGCCTACCATTTTTGCGAACCCCATCATGTCGTCTTTCGTTACAAAGTCGTTGCTTGCCGGTCTTAATCATCGCTCGTGTCCCAACGTGAGAACCCAGCCTCCCGCCCTTGTCTTCGCATGTCACTCTCCCAGGTTCTTCTCACATCTCAGTTGGGTGTCTTCGGCTCCACCTCGTTTCTCAGGTATAGGCGATTTCTGAATGGATCATCCGGTCTCGCATCATTTGTCTTTCGCTTTCCGATCAGAAGGGTATACAATTGCTGATCCTCCCGGACGTGTCGGCAGGATATCCGAGCATCTTTTTGCCAGTTTCGCTAGCACAGCACCCACAAAAGATCGCGGCGGGCCAGCAGATGATCTGTACGGTCGTTAGGATTTCGAAACTTGACTGGGCTAAGCCGCGAGGCTTACTGCGAGGAGGACGCCAATGATGAAGCCAAGGGTAGGCCCAACAATCTTGACATGGCACGGGTTTTGGTCTTGAGGATCCGGTCAGCGTACGAACGCGCGGTTCGAGGCAGGTGAGCACTTACTGGTACCACACTGAATACAAACGACAGGCAGAGGTAGAAATCCGCAGTCGGCCATTGTAGGCTTGAAGATACTTCTGCTGGATAGTGATGTCGGGAAGGGATGATTGAGATGTGAGTGGACGGATGTGGTGCTGTAATCTGCTAACGTGTTGTCTAGATGAGAAGAAGAGACTGGTGAGAACGCTGAATAGCTACCTTATTAGTCCACAGACCTAGCATGTGCAAGACCGTTTGCAAGTGGAATGGCAGGCAGGACTATCGGCGAGGTCGGGCTGTGAGAACTTGGACGATGGAAGTGACGTTGACGAGCCGGCAACGGTGGACTTGAAGCTTGCGTGGAAAGCTTGGTTCGCCCCGGTCAGATCGACAGATGTCCAATAATGATGAGATCTGTGACCGTCCATCCTACACCCAACCACTACTTCACACCGGACAACGACGACAACAGACACCTCTTGGTTTCCCCATCATTGATCTTGAATTGGTGCTCCTCGAGCGTTCTGATAGAAGGTCTCACCACATGCCCAAGGATTTTGGACGTCACGGAGCACAGTTCCGCGGTGACCACTCGTCGTGAGCACACATTCCTTCATCACGAACGCGACCATCGGTGATTGTCCAGAAAAAAGACGGGAGTCTTCACCGCAAGCCAGAGCAATATCGTTTGTTCCATGCCAGTGGTCTTTTACGGGCAAATTAGCCTTCCGGATTGAGCTTTCTGGAGCATAATCACAGGTTGAGGATAGGAACGAGAACAACGAGCCAATGCAAAAACGTGTTTGCGAGTCCAGCATCACGTATGGTACGAGGACTCGCTGCGATGTGTTGCCGCAAATCGAGTTTATGATTTTGATGCCTTGGGTCACGCGTGTTTACTGCTGTAGGTTCCACGCAACATTCCGGACCTTGATGAGTGATCAAAGATCGGCCCCGAGGCGGCTGAACTTAGCGCAAAGGTATGGCTAGGGGATCTACACCTACTACCCAATCGTTTCTATCCTATAACCGAGGCAGCAAACGAGTTGTGCCTCTTTACAGACGGCAATAATCAGTAATCGCAAGCAAGCTGAACAGTGCTAAGGCCGTATAGTATCATCATTATTCACTTCACGTGGGAAAATGGCGTCGAGCTCTTTTAGGGCTTGACGGCTCGACACGCAGAGGTCAATAGTGTAGATAACGCCAGGAACGGCTATAACTGCAGATATATTCATCTCCAGGATCGTCGGCGAGCTTTTTTGTCTCCTCTGACAATATTGTTGGTACATACATTTGCCGTTTGTTGCCCTTTCCAACATCAAGCGGGAATATAGCATGGCTGATAAAGAGGCGACTACAAACAGCGGCTCCGAGAGTAGCTTCGCAATGGCAGAAGCGAAGAGTCATACGAAAACGAGCAACTCGCCGAGCGATCTCGAAAAGGGAGACCTCCAAGCAGGGCGATCACAATCGCCTGAGAAGACGACCACAGCTCAGGATTGGACGGGTCCAAATGATACTGAGAACCCTCAGAATTGGTGAGATGAACGGATTGATATCGGTCTATCACATGCTCCATTGCTGACATGAGCACTCTACTCTACCAGGAGCATCACCAAAAAGGCATACCACACAGCAGCAACGGCGTGTCTTGGCTTCTCAGTGACATGCGGTTCTTCCATGATCACACCCGCCACACCGGAAATAGCAGAACGCTTCAATGTCTCGCGGACAGTCTCGATCCTCGCCTTGTCACTCTTCGTGCTTGGACTGGCAGTCGGTCCCATGATCGCTGCTCCCATCTCAGAGACATACGGCCGATCTGTTGTGTACAAGGTCTCTGCGTGCGTGTTCATGCTCTTCATCTTGGGAGCCGGTTTTAGCGAATCGCTTGCGAGTCTCCTTGTCTGCAGATTCCTCGCCGGCACCATTGGAGGTCCTGTGCTTGCTGTGGGAGCAGGGACGAATGCCGACATGTATGATTCGAGAAACCGCGCAATAGCATCTTCGCTGTTCGTAATGATGCCAGTGAGTAGCAGACAGAATGCATCAATGGACGCCACTGACAACTCGACAACAGTTCGCTGGACCTGCACTTGGCCCGGTTATAGGTGGATTCTCAGCACAGTACAAAGGTTGGCGATGGACCCAATGGTGCACCATCTTCATCTCCCTAGCCACCCTCCTCCCAGTATTGTGCATGTCCGAGACCTACAAGAAAATCATCCTGACCCGCCGCGCCAAACGCCTCAACATCGACCCACCAGCCCAAGCAAAACTCACCGGACTAGCTTTCTGGAAGATGCTCGTGACCGTCACCCTGTTGCGTCCGCTACACATGCTCACTACTGAGCCGACAGTTTTCCTCTTCAGCCTCTACACGGCGTTCACCTTTTCCGTGCTTTTCGCTTTTTTCGCCGCCTACCCCTATACCTTCCAGTCTGTCTATGGCTTCAACACTTGGCAGTACGGCTTGACTTTCCTCGGAATTGGTCTGGGAGTCCTTCTCGGTGTTCTCACAAACTTCTTCGTCGACCGCTTCTACTACGCCAAACACCACCAGCGCGCCCTTAAAGAGGGCCGAACGAGTGTTCCGCCCGAATATAGGCTGATGTGCGCTCAAATGGGCTGCTTTGGTGTTCCGATCGGGTAAGTAGACTGGTCATCATCCACGCAGGAAGCTTCCTAGCAAGAAATCACTAACCGCTTCCACAGCCTCTTCTGGTTCGCCTGGTCTGCCCGCCCCGAGACCCACTGGATTTCACCTGTCCTCGCCGGCATCCCCTTCGCCTGGGGCAACCTGTGCATATTCCTCAGCGCGGCCCTCTACTTCATCGACGTCTACGGGCCTCTCAACGGCGCGTCCGCAATGGCCGCGAACGGCCTCGCGAGGTACACCCTGGGAGCCGCGTTTCCGTTGTTCACATTCCAGATGTATGAGAGGTTGGGGATAGCATGGGCGACGAGTTTGCTGGGCTTCGTGAGTGTGGCTATGATTCCGATCCCATGGCTTTTTTATACGTATGGCCAGAGGATTCGTGGCAAGAGTGGCTTTGGGGGTTGATGGATGTTTTTACCTGGTCGTCATAGGGTCGATCGATTGTTGCTCAGTTGCATGTACATACCTTGACAAATGTATGGTTCGTGTCGCAAATATACTAAACTTAGAGTGCTTGAAAAGAATTGAAGGAAGTCACATGGGCGAGCAAATGACAGACGGAGACGTTTTGTTGAAAATAGAGAAATTCTCGTTTACAGCTCACTTACCAGCGCAAGCTGTTCCTTATTTTGGCACTACATGTATCTGAAGAGTCTAAGAACCCATAGCACACTGATTGCCGACCCATTAACAGGGCGCGAAGGAAAAAGCAAAAGACGAAAACTCCCACCTGGCAGGCAACAATCCTTTCAGACCCCCGAAATTGGTATCACTTCAACTCATGCCATCGTTAAGAGAAACAGCGCATCGCGCGAAGACGGTCTTGCGCATGACCCACATACATCCATCAATCAAAACTCCAACTCAGTCTGCGGCCTCAGCCAACTGGATGATGAGCCTGCTCGCGACGTCCAAGAAGGGGAAAGGCGACGAAATGTCCTTTTCGTCCGCATACCTGCCTTCACCCACAAGGCCGTCATCGTCATCTTCCGCATCGTCTTCTCTCGAGTCCTTACGCACGACATCCGCATCCTCGCCGCCGTTGACCTCGCTTGCGAATCGTCTGACTAAACGCTCGTAACCCGCACACTTGAAGTCGACTAGGAAGAAGTCCTTTTCGATGGCGTACAGCTGAATCGTGACGTACACCCAGACTTTTTCGTCCGGTCGAGGCCACAGGCGACCTTGCAGTGAGTTGGAAGCACTCAAAGGTGGGCCGGTAGCTGCGATGTTTTCGGTGCTGCCTGTGGCGGAGGCTGCGACACTTGAGACGGTGGAGCTGCGGCGGCGGGCATTTTCGGCGCTTAGATCAACCCGAGATGAGTGAGTGGAAGACGGGTGTGCGACACCCGGCGGGTACATACCATCCTTCAAGAAGCGAGCGTTGAGACACCACGGGTCTTCTGGAATGGCGTATCCGTAGTCGTTCCAGCGACCATAACGCTCGCGGCCACGACGATTGGAATCTTGCTGAGACTTCTCCTTGCGGCGTTGTCGGCGACGTTCTTGCTCGGAATGCGTAGCATACTCCGGGTCGGTGCCGGCGTCAGGATCAGAGTCGCTGTATTCGGGGCTTTCGTCGCCTGCACGATTGCGTTCGGGGCTGCCTTCGCCGCTCTCCGCGCCTGACTCCTTTGGCTTAGGGACTTCCCATTCTGCGCCCATCCTTTGCAGTGCTTTGTAGATTGCGAGCATCGCTTCGGAAGGAGAGTTGCGACTGCGGATACCGAATTGCCACTTGGTAGGTCGCTGCTTTTTGGCTTGTTTGTCAGGAATACTGGTCATTGGTTCGGGTTTTTCTACGTTGCGGTGCATGTTGGCTGAAGGTTTGCTGTGAGGCTTGAGACGTTTCGCGGTCGCCTCCTGCTCCTCTTTGGTACGAGGGTGGTCAGGCTCCGCCTCCCTATCTTCAGCATGCGATGAAGATGACTTGCTGATTTGGCCTTTCATATACGCCAAGTGGTATTCTGGCAGGGAGGACGGAAGGATACCAATGGATGATGCTGGAGACCTGGCCTCTGCAACAGACACCGAGCCGGTCGACCCATGGCGAGGGTGCTCCATACTTTGCATTGGTGAGGGCGGTGGCGGTCGGCCGGTGGGTGTCCGAGGAGACGGTTTCATCTGAGGCTGGAAGGCAGGCGGGGATTGCGCCATGAACGCTGGCTGGTCTTGAGCCAGGTTTGGATTGGTCCGCATGAGCTGGTTCTCGCGTACAATTAGGTACGCATCCTTGATGGCACTGGGTTCGTTCTTCGAGAGAGCCTCTTGCACATCATCCGGCGCGTATCCCATCGTCTTGCCAAGTTTGCTGACCACGGTGGTGTGCAACTTCTCTTGCAGCGCCACTGGCTGAGTTTTGTCCATCTGTTGGGGATCAATCGCCTTGTTAGGGTCGACGCCGGTGTCGATGAACTCCTCAACGGGAGGCTGCAGATACTCTGCCAAATCCTTGGTGAACCATGGGTCCTGGCGGATCTCCTGGATAGAGATTCTGTTCACAGGGTTGACCTGCAGCATGCGCTTAATAAGCCGCACGGCACCCTGCGAGAGATAGTTCGGCACCGAGTAATTACCCTGCGCGATCTTTTTGAACAGTGCAGGGATGTATTCGTCGTCGAATGGCAGGCGGCCGCAGAGTAAAACATAAAGAATAACACCGCAACTCCATACATCGACCTCAGGACCAGCGTACAGTTTACCACTGATGACTTCTGGGGCAGCGTAGTTCGGACTACCGCAGCTCGTCTTGAGGAAGTTGCCGTCAGTCATGATATTGCTCAGTCCGAAATCGGCGATCTTCACATTGAGTTGTTCATCCAGGAGGAGGTTCTCGGGCTTCAAGTCGCGGTGGACAATCTTGTGCCTGTGACAGTACTCCACAGCGCAGACAATCTGCTGGAAGAATTTCCTGCCTTGGTTTTCGGCCAGCTTGCCGTGTGTCACGATGTAGTCAAACAGTTCCTTCCCGGCATACTCTAGCACCATGATGATCTCGCTGGGCGTTGTGATGACGGTGTACAGCTTGATGATATGCGGATGGCGCAGGAGCTGCAAGTACTGAATTTCTCGCTCGATGCGTCCTGCCATATCTCGCGTGACCAATTTGCGTCGCGATATAATTTTCAGAGCGACCTGTTGCTGACTGATCTCGTGGACGGCCAGCTTGACCTTGCCAAACGAGCCCTCTCCCAGTGTCTTTACAATTTTGTACTGTCCAAGCCGTTGTGATGCGCGGGAGACTGGAGGTCGCTGCTGCGTCGGTTGCTGCACGCGTGGTTCGTTAGGCACAGGATTGACAGGCCCACCATTTTGAGGGCGGTTGTCTCTCGAATTGCGGCGCGCGTTCGAGCTGGATGAGATGGAGAGGGAAAGATCCTCGTCGTCGAGTGTGGAGGTCATGCTGCAGCCTCAAAGTGGCCGGAAGGCCCGGCCAGTGGTAGTCTCACGGTTGAGAAAGCGCTCTGACTGAAGCAGAGCACGAGGTCGTGGGAGGGTGAATCCGAGGTCGGCGCCGCGCAGTATGGTCGAAGTTGAGGTGTGTTGTCGGCGGCGGTGAAGACGTATTGTTTATAGTATGGTGATGTGTGTCTTGTGTCCTCACGGGGAAAAGCAGCCGGGGTGCAGGGGGAGTGAAGGTGGTGTTGGCGTCTTTGAATGCAGGGCGGATTCGTGTGGTGTGGAGAGTCGGAGTGGTCACGGCGGGGGTGAGATGTGCAGGTGCTGGGAGCTGGGACTGAAGTGACGTACCCAGGAGCGGGTTAGATCCAATGTACCTAAGGTAATAAGGTGATCAATACCTTTTGCGGCGGGGTTTTTGATCTGAATGGGGGTTTCGGTCAATAATAATTGATTGTGGAAGTGTGTTTGCATGTTGTTGATATACAGCCTGCAGAATAATATCGTTTCGTGTCAGTTGGCAAATGGGTTGGTGGAAACCTCCACACTGATCAAAAGGCGATGAGTGGGGGAGTCTATACCGCTTCAAGAATCACTCGCATAACCCCAGAAGATCCTATGGGACGTGGCAGATCAGATCATGGATGTAGTAGATGGCAGACCATTCATGTAGGCCAAATTTCAGGTTAGCAGACAGGCAGTAGGTTTCGTATGCATGTATAAATATACATATATATGTGCTGTAGGTAGTATAGTATACAATGCAGTAGACTAAGTGGTACACAAGAGATGTGTGTACGATACATTTTGCAGCTCAACCCGTACACAGTATCATTATGCAAGCTAGTCGCATACACTGTACACAAAGAATCGATGCACCATCAGTACTGTATGGCTGATGCCGTTGTTGGAAAAGAGGTCGACCAAGGCCAAAGGCTGATGATATGAGATGTATGAGATGAAAGCTGAGACGGAGGCGATGTACTTGATCAAAGATACATCCCGCCATCTATACATATATATATGTCAATCCATAGAACTATGTTCCTCACCGTGGAATTTCGGCAAATTCAATATTCCACCGCCGTTGGCAGGTATGGAGGCATCTCGCGGCCATGGCACATAGGAGGTCGTCTTTATTTCACTGTGCGCAAATTGCTGTCGTTTCACACGACATGGGAAGCCTGTAAGTGTAGAGACATATTGACATGTGCAGAGGGAGTAAGGGCGATATTGGCGAGTCTAGTCCGATGGTTGCTAGCCGGGGCAGGCTGGGAGTGATGATAATTGGGTTTACTCGAGAGCCGAAATTGATGTGTTTGGTGCATGCCCAGATTATTCAATGTTGTCTGTCTCTCTGGTGACGGCAGGTAAACAGCAGGCGTGTGACGTACTATCCAAACATTGATTGCCCAACCCAAGCCATCCCAACTGAACGGCTCGCGGCCCCTCACAGCTGACAAGTAGTACCTACCAACACTCCTTCCCTCGCTTGTTGATCCATCTGTTGATTTGCTTGTGCTCCTCCAATTTCCACCTCACCACACTACACCACACCCACATACATCCTGTACCCTCCCTCTCCCATACACAATGGCCTCGGCCTCACCCTTCACCACCGCCAACAGACAGGACTTCGCCCTCCCAGTCCCTCCACCGCTCTCCCACACCCGCTCCGCCCACAACATGCACGATCAATCAATCGGCACGCCTCTGCGTGAGGATCCCGCCTTCATCTCGCCTATGCAAACCCCCCAGGGCAGCCCGAGCAAGAACCGCATGCCGCCCGGCGCCTTCGATCTCCCCGACGTCTTCTCCAATGCTATGAAGCTGGTCCCGACCCAAGGCCATCCCAACAACGCTGCTCTACAAGCCAAACAACAAAGCCCGACTTCACCGGGCAAGCACGCAGACTACGACCCTTTCGTTTCTCACGACACCCAGGCAGGAGCACCTGGAAGCCCGACTCGCAAGAACGGCCAGGAAAATACCCCGCCCAGCAACAGGCAACCGCAGTCCCATTTCCTCAATGACGCCGCACAGAACAGACAAAATGTGTACAGGCCGCGAGAGGACCACTCGCCCTCCCGACCGAAGCAGTCGCCGTTCACTGGCCAGCCCACACCAGAAGAGCTAGAGAAGTTGCAGCGGCCAACGGTTAAGAGACTGGCCAACGTCACACAGCTTTACTTCCTCGATTACTACTTCGAGCTGCTTTCGTACACAGCGAACCGTCAGACGCGTCTGCAGGCGTTCAAAGAGCACAGACCACAGCCGACCGCATCCTCGCAGGAGGCGGAGAAAGAGCAGTACAGTAAGGACTGGAAATCGTACATCAACGCTGAGCGGACAAACCTTCGCGAGCGTCGCACGAAGTTGCAGCATGGTGACTTCCAGATTCTCACACAAGTCGGCCAGGGTGGATATGGTCAGGTCTACCTGGCTCAGAAGAAGGATACCCGGGAAGTCTGCGCCCTGAAGGTCATGAGCAAAAAGCTGCTGTACAAGTTGGACGAGATCAGGCACGTCTTGACTGAGCGCGATATCCTGACGACGGCCAAGAGTGATTGGCTGGTGCGCTTGCTGTACGCCTTCCAAGATGACAACAGCATCTATCTCGCAATGGAGTACGTTCCCGGAGGAGACTTCCGCACCCTGCTCAACAACACCGGTGTCCTTCACAATCGCCACGCTCGCTTCTACATCAGCGAGATGTTCTTGTGCGTCGACGCACTGCACACTCTGGGCTACATTCATCGTGATTTGAAGCCCGAGAACTTCCTCATTGACGGCACAGGACACGTCAAGCTTACCGATTTCGGCCTTGCTGCGGGCTTTTTGGCTCCTGCAAAGATTGAGAGCATGCGAATTCGCCTGGAGGAGGTGGGCAATTTGCCGTCCCATGCGAATCCATTTGGCGTTCGCCCCACAGAGGACCGCTCTCTCAAAGAGCGCAGAGATGGATACCGATCACTCCGCGAGCGCGACAGAAACTACGCCAAGTCCATCGTCGGTTCCCCCGATTACATGGCGCCTGAAGTGCTCAAGGGCGATGAGTACGACTTCACTGTCGACTACTGGTCACTTGGCTGCATGCTGTTCGAGGCTCTTGCAGGTTACCCTCCATTTGCTGGCGCATCCGTGGACGAGACGTGGCAGAACCTCAAGCGTTGGCAGTCCGTCCTGCGCAAACCTGAGTACGAAGATCCCAACTACTTCCTCTCCCGCCGCACCTGGGATTTGATCACTCGCCTGATCAACATCAAGTCAGGCCGCCTTCAGAGCATTCAGCAGGTGAAGAGCCACGACTACTTCCGCGAAGTATCTTGGGAGAAACTACGCACAGAGCGTGCACCATTCGTACCAGAGCTTGACAGCGAGACCGATGCCGGCTACTTCGATGACTTTGGCAGTGAAAAGGACATGGCTAAATACAAGGAGGTGCTCGACAAGCAAGAGGCGCTGGAACGCATGGCAGACCGCGAAGGCAAGATGGACAAGCAGTTGTTCGTCGGCTTCACGTTCAGGTACGTCGGGGTCTTCATCTTATTGACATTCAACACACTGACATTCGAAATAGACATCGCAAACCCACTGTCGACGAAGACGGCAAGCCTTCCAGCCCTCGCAAGCCACTCAGCAATGTGGACGAGAGCTTCGGAACCATCTTCTAGGATGGGCAAGACATGCACAAGCAGACTGCCCGGTATTTTTCGCTTCTCTTCTGCACTGGCTGCATACTCGTATTGACTGCATGGGATTTATTTTGCATCTTTCCTTTTGAACCCGTCGAGCAGGATGATAGGCATATGCGGGGTGGGCAGGTAGCATGGCGGTGGCGTTCTTCTTCTATTCCAAGAAGGAGGGCCAATGGTTGGACTGGCGTATAACGGATCAGGTGGCTTCAAGGAAACCCAGTGACATCCAACGACGGGTGATTACTCAGAGCGGCGTGTTGACTATTTCGGACCTCCCACTCCAAATTCGTTATGTTGCATGCCTGGTTTCTGTTGTTGATCCTTATTTCTGCGAACGCAGCAGTTGAAGTGTCTATGATGGGAGTGTCGCGTCTACGTTCTGGTACTAACTAGATGGTATCGATTTTTGTTCATCGTCGAACCCCAACCCTAACCCTATAACATCGATTTCTCAATGAATATCGGGACACTGATCTTCAGAGTTCAGGTGTACAAAGATCGCTATCGGAGCCAGCGCAATTCTTTGCTTTTACGCGAATGATCATATTGCTTTGGCGTGCTTGAAAGGCCTGAACTCGGTTGTTCATGGTCGACGTACCTTTTCAACTGGGTCAACATGCTTAGACGAACAAGAGAAGGGACACGGTCGAGCTAGTTATAACACACCGGAGTGTACATAGCGAGGACACATTCAACAAGGCAGCAAACGGTTCAGCGCTAACTGATCATTATGCTTCGGAGTTGCATCGATTTGTTGGTTAATTTACTCGGGCACTACATGTATATTGTATGTGTATGTACATGTAAGTATAGTAAGCATGTTAGGATGCATACTACACTATGTACCTACAGAAAGCTAATTCAAACACTATCTCTTCTATGCCGATTGCCGATTGCCGATCTAGCGTACCTAAGCTAGCGATCGTGTGAAGTACCTTGCCTACCTCCCAAAGTCCTAAATAATCATTCAATCGTCATCGATCACCCATGCAGAAATACGCGACGGATTGAGCGTGCAGAGGCTTTCTGCAAAGGTAGGTCCATTTCAACTCTTCCTTACTGCCTTTCCATGAACCTCTGCGCGTTCCGCAACACCAATCCCTTCCCGCCCACCATCTCTACCTCTCCGGACAAGAGCAGGGACCAAAAAGACATGGCGCACAATGACAGGCCTACGCAAAACGGCGGCGGCGAAAGAGAGCCTTTACTCCAACGCGACGATGGCGAGGCAAACGACACACGCGAGCTGTTGAGCTTCACCGATGAAGATCCAGAAAATCCCAGACAGTGGTCGCAGCGCACCAAGATGGCCAACGTGGCCGTCATCGCCGCAATGAGCATCCTGTCGCCTCTCGCCTCGTCCATGTTCACACCCGGAATCCAGCAGATCGCGGATGACCTACAAACGACAAGCAGCATAGTCATTGGGTGCACAACCGGCTTCGTCGTGATGCTGGGGCTGGGTCCCCTGTTTCTTGCACCACTGAGCGAGACCTTTGGACGCCGGAAGCTGTATCTTGTCTGCTTTACTTGCTTTGCCCTGCTGCAACTTCCGAGTGCTCTGGCGCCTAACATTGAGACGTTGATTGCCATGAGGACGCTATCAGGGTTCTTCGGCAGTGTCGGCATTGCGAATGGCGGCGGCACGATCAGTGATATGTTCGTACCTTCGAGCCGCGCGAGAGTATTTGGTTGGTATCTACTTGGACCTCTCTTGGGACCGACTTTGGTAAGCATATTTCAAAGCCTGTCACTTGATGTATGGATTCTAACACTACAACAGGGCCCTCTCTTTGGCGGCTTCATCGTCCAACGCGCCGGGTGGCGCTGGATTTTCTATGTCTTGACGATTGTTTGTTTTGTAAACACCGCCGCCGGCTTCCTATTCCTCCGCGAAACCTACGCCCCAGTCCTACTCCAACAGCGCAGACAGAAGCTCGAACAAGAGCCCACTGGCCACCCGAACAAATACCGCGTCGACGGGCAAGACGAGCGACCCATGCGCAGCAAGATCGCCCGCTCCCTTACCCGCCCCATGCGAATCTTAGCCCAACCCATCGTCCTAGTAATGAGCACCTACCAAGCGATCATCTTCGGCACGACGTTCAGTCTCTATACGAACTTCCAGCCCATTTACCGCCAATACGGCTTCAGCGTCGAACAAATCGGCCTACTCTACCTAGGTCCCGGTCTCGGATTCCTGACAGCCGTCTGGTTTCTCGTCCCGCAGATTGACACTGTGTACAACCGCTTAGCAGAGCGCAATGACGGCAAAGCGAAACCAGAGTACCGCCTCCCCTTGGCCAACATCGGCGCAGTCTTCATCCCGATTGCGCTCTTCTGGTTCGCCTGGACGGTTGAGCTGCACGCTCACTGGTTTGCCACGATCGCTGCGACGTACTTCTACGGCATCGGCCAAGTCATGATCCTCAACTGCGTACAGAACTACTACATCGACAGCTTTGAGAAGTACGCTGCTTCCGCGATCGCGGCCGGGGCGGCTTTCAGAAGCATCTTGGGTGGTGTCACGCCACTGTTTGCGCCGGCGATTTTCGAGAATCTCGGGTACGGCTGGGGAATCTCGATTTTTGCTTTCTTGGCTTTGGCGATCGCGCCGGCACCGGTAGTCTTCTTCCTGTATGGTGAGAAGGTTAGGGAGAAGTTCTACATTGACCTCGACGCGTGAGGGTATTTTGAGTTGTGAGTCTTCCCTGAAGATTTTTTTGCATAGCGATGGGCGTTCTTTCACATAGCACATTTGTACCATTGGGGATGATACATGCAGCATGGTGTTAGGGCGCGGACTTTACACACATCTATGAAATCAAGATCAATTGTCGAATGGTGAGGCTTGATACCGCAATCTTACGACTT
>Ga0265797_10001970_pt1 | contig 35452 bp, 37 predicted proteins | sample P2T30metagenome_FD_192433 | JGI IMG/M metagenome (GOLD analysis project Ga0265797, IMG submission 192433) | Plant litter microbial communities from East Loma Ridge, Irvine, California - P2 T30 | ecosystem: Environmental > Terrestrial > Plant litter > Unclassified | place: USA: California...
CCGGAACCGGCGATTGTACAACCTCAGACTTGTTGTAGAACAGTTGCTGCAGCCTGACTGGGACCTTCATCTTGACGGAACACAAGGAGATTTGCCAAGTGTAACAAGGTGCATAGCGTTGCTTTTTGATGTTTTGCCCGTCTTGAAAAGATTCGAGCGCGTCGGGAATGACGTAGGGACGCGATTTTATCTATGCGTCATGGTGTCGCGCTGACATCCGGTCCGGCAACTAATTCGACAGCCTTATTTGCCGCGCGATGCATCGACGTTAGCGCGCTGGCGGAAATATCAAATGATGCATCAGCATTCTGTGCATACTGCTTTCTAGGCATCAACCAGTCAGATGGCATTCGCTTGCTTAACTTTGATTTCAGCACACGCATCAATGGGATGGATATTAAGGTACGTTACTCTCACGCTTGTACAATTCTCTCTTGCATTCATCATTCGTCCAACTATCCAAGGGTGACCAAGCACTCATCAATTCCTTTCCTCAACAGTTCAACCCAGCTGCTCCTCAACAAGTATCAGACTTTTGAGGACCACAATGTGTCGTGTCTCGCCGTCTTGTCAATGCGACATACTGCCGCTTCGGGAAGTGCCATAAATGCGTCTCCGAAGTCGGCAACGTGATCGCGATGCGCAATAACCAGAGAACAACAGTCCCTGAGTTGCAGAATGAACCAAAGGAAAAGGGTATCATGAGTAAGGAAATCCAGAAAACGCCTCGCTCAGATGCTTCACTGCAAATCAAGGGCCGCGTATGGCATTCCGCTCCTCAGGTTCCGAACACCTTCCTCATAAGCAAGTCTCTGATAGCGCGCATCCTGCACGGGTATGTAATCATGGACTGGTGGAGCACGCCTCTCGAACATGCCACTGTTGGACATGTAAGGGCGAGCCTGCTCCCCAGGATGCGCTTCATAGTGCAAAACTCTCGCATCGTGTACCGGTGACAGACGAGGTGGGACAGAAATGTAAGAAAATCCGTTTGGCTCCGCAAGCGCGCGGCCTGGACCATGTGCGTAGTAACCAGCGTCTCCATTAACAGGAGCTCGACGTGGGCTATAAGTCAGATCAATCACTGCCTGTGGTGGCGGCGGCGGTGCCATTGGTTGGCTGCGGGTATGCAAGGACTGGTAGTCACTTTCATGAGCTAGTCGCGACACTCCCGCAGGTCCTGCACGGTGATCGACCTCGTCCTCATAATACAGAGGCCTTGGTCGCTTAAGGTTAGGCCTGAAAGGGATTTCTCGGGAATCAGCGAAGGACGGTAGAGGCTTGCGCTTTGGTGACTGCATCGCAACATAAGCCCTCGAGGCTGGACGCGGATCCGGCGGAGGAGGTACATTGACGGTGCGCCGCGGGGAAGTAAGGTCTACCGTCTCCCTCTCCACTGATGGAAGAACAAGATCTTGTTCTGAAGTACGTCTGGAATGTGCTGGTCTCCGGTCAAGTGATTCACGAGGTGCTGGGGGTGGTACATAACCGTTGTGTGCGTAGCGAGGCGCGGCATGAGATGCATGCTCATATTGGGGACGGGGAGAATTATGGGACTCGGTGATCGGCTCGAGCTGCCAGGGTTAGCTCTGTACCCCGGGGAGGATGGGAATACCCTGATGTCGCGTCTAGTGAATCCGACCATCTTTTCACACTCACATGATATAGTTGTCCGTCAATTTCTCTCATAATCGGCTGCGTGCCTCTGGATGAAGCATGAGAGGGTTGCAGCCTTGTCCACCTCGAACACGTCAGTACAAAGTCAGTCGCGTGATCTTGAACATACGGGTCCATGGGTCGACTGTGTGCCAGACTGAAGGATTCTGTCCTAGTCGGTGAGCGCAGCTCAGGCACCGGAGCATATGCACCTGTATGACCAGAAATTGTCTGAGACGTTCGTGGTCTTGAAAGTGGCGCCGGGTAGAGTCCTGGCAGCGGATAAGGATGTGGTTGGGCATGAATCATCCTTCGTGGCACGCGCCTGCTAGCTTGAACTTCCACACGTGGCTGCGCCCCATATGGCTCGGGCGAGAGGTCGTACGCAGCCGCACGACTAGAAACAATCTCCATACTCTGCTCACGCTCGTCGGGCGTCGATAGCGAGCCCTCGTCACTAGACTCATCCTCGTCGTCCAGGACGATGACCTCGCGGAACGTGTCCTCGATTTCGTTGCTGTGCTCGCCTGTCTCGTCTCGCCATTCTCTAAGTTTGGCGAGGGAGACATGCTCGACTTGTGACCTGGCTTCCATCCACGAGCCTGTCTTCAAAATCTTGTCGTAGTCTGTGTACATATGACGAATGTGAGCGACGACAGCAAGCTGTACTCGGCGCGCTAGAGAGAGCTCCTTCGCGTTGCCTACCCTGTTTGTTCCCTAGGTGTTGTGAGCATGACTCCCTGACTCTGACATCACAAAATTACCTCTTCAAAAGCGTGATTTACGATGGAATGGAGATCCGCTTCTGGAATCTTTGGAAACATTTCACGGACTGCTCCACGAGTGTGCTCCTTGGATTCCTTCTCCGTGGTAGGTCGCCCTTTGGGTTGTCGGCGTGAGGAGTAGTTCTCGACACGTTGCGCAATCCAGTTTGTCCTGTCTCGCGACTTGTCCTTGCGGAGACCTTGTGCTTCGTCATAGAGGTAGCCGAACTTGCTACATGCTAGATCGACGATTTCGATGGGGAAGTGATGGCCGACACGATGGACGTGGTGTGACAACTTCTCCGGGTCTGTCGATATTTTGTTCTTGGGTTTTGCCTGTGGCGCGTTAGCCGTTATTGGTGGACGAAGTTGTGTTGGGCGCGGACCGAAACAATGTGGACGTCGAGGTTGCGCTGGCGGCACTGCTCTTTGCACCATTCCGTGAATTCAGGATGTCCGGCGGGTACAAAACCAAAGCCACGTGGCGCATTAGACGCGTAGGTCAGCTGTCAGAGGTTAGTTGCGAAGTGACGGGACACGATATTGGCCACGGACGATGGAGTGAAGCTTCTTCTTCTCTTGCGTAACGGCTTCCAGTACGATTTTGTACGGTTTCTTCTTCTTAGCGGCTGCTCGCGGCTGCTCAAGCAGAGCGCTGCGATGCGCCGCCTGCTGTGGGCGCGCATGATGAACTCGAGCCATTGCGCGCGACTGTGTTGCGTCTCAAGTAACCGATGTTGGCTGCAGCTGCGACCAGGTAATGACGGAGTAGCAACAACTACGCTGGCGATCTGTGCGGTTAGTGTTCAAAAGGACAGTGCAGTACTTATTGAAAGGAAAGTGCAGATGCGAGAAATGCCTATCAAAAGCCTACGAGCCCCAGTCGCGGTGGAGCGAACAGGCGGGGCGGTGATGTGAGGTGAAGTGGGAGAGCAGCCGTGAAAGTGGCACATGGAGGGCGACGCTAAAACGCGGCCCAGCCATTAATCCGGGCCGCAAATCGTCCAATCATACCAGGCCAATGCCGCGACCTTCACGCTCTGCGACAAATGGCGAACGAAGCAGTCATTCACGCATACAGGCATCTCTACCGCCATGGTCTGAGGGCTGTGCAGTTCTCAAAGCCCGCCCGCTACACACTGCGCGACCGCTTGCGCCTTGCCTTCCGTAAAAGCCACGCCGCCGACCTGGAGCCGAAGAGAGTCGAGAACACGCTTGAATTCCTCCAGTACGCGACCAAAGAGAATGGCTTAGAGCACAGGATTGTCAAGACCCTATTGCATGTCTGGTGGGTTCAGGAAAAAGGGGGCCGTGCAAAGCCAAAAGGTCGTGTCCTGTGAGTGCATTCAGCACCGCTCAGGAGACTCTTCTTGCTGACAGCTTTGAGCACTCGCGACGAGCTCGAAATAAGAACCACTGCATACGACACATTCAACCATAACATCCGCATGCTGAATGAAAGCATGGGCTTGTGCCTTCCGTCCATGACCGTCCGCGACCCCAATTGAGTCGAATCCATGCTCACACACTGGAGCGTGTTCCCAACGCCGTTCGCTATGTACAAAAGACGTAGAAGGACAGGGCCGTTCTAGCCGGGACTGTTGACACCCCTCTATAGTGAGACTCACTGGTCTCCTGTAGATTTAGCCTACATGAAGTCATCCAAGAAGTCCTCATCGCGGTCCTGGTTGCTGGACTCGGCGATATTGTCCTCGGTCATCATATCGTCGTAGGCATGGTCTCTCCGCCACGCGAGCTCCTTTCGCTCCTTGGCCACTCGAGCTTCTTCTTTCCGCTACAAAGTGTCAGCATGAGTATGACTAAGACGCAGATTGCTGGAAACCAAGAACATAGTTGCAGATTGCATATGGGCGTAGATGGTGCAAATGAAGGTCGAGAACATACCCGTATTTGCTGAGCGTCGCGGTCACGGCGCCCCAGCTCCTTGAGCCTCGCCTCCTTCTCTTCTCGCAAATCGGGGTACTTCTCCTCCTTGGTCTTGTTGAGGCGGTTGACGATAGGGTTCTCCCTCTTCTCAACATGTATGCGCTTGACCTACCAATATATTTAGCCGACTCACTCAATCGAACATTGTTACATCAAAACTGCATTACTCACCTTCCGCTGATCCTTGAACCCAACCTGACCCACCGCCATACTCCCATCCTTCTTCAAGTTCGACCACGGCGTGTAAACAATCGTGACGTTGTCCTTCTTGTTGCCCTCGATACTGTTCGCCTTGGTCAACTGTGCGCAGTCGATAAGTAGCTCCTTGGTCATCTTTTCCCAGTCCTCGCCTTCTGGCAGGCGCACGTAGATATGCGCAGAGGAAAGATTGTCGGCGTGGAACCATACATCCTCATTCCAGCCATGACTGATGAGCTCTTCGTCTGCAAGTTTTGTCAGCGGTCTTGCGAATCATATGTATGAAGCGGGTATGTTGCGCGACTTGAAAATACGCACTTTCGACCTTGTCTTTGCCGACGTAGATGAAGGCCGCTGGCGATGTGGTGTTTGACTTGAAGTAATATACCATCTTGGCAGTCGAGATATTGATGTGCGCTTTTGTTTGTGCAACGGCGAGTTTTGGCAGTGCAGGTGCCTAGCAGGTGTGAAATTCGGGAGCACGTGTGGGGCTAGCGGGGTGTTCTCCAGCTCCCCGCCCTACCTTCAGCTCCCCGCCTCTACCTAGGTACCTTCACCTTTACCCCTCTACGGCTATCTCTCTTCCTCTTCATCATCCTGACTCACTAACGTATTGATAAATGCAACGTATGTTCTGGAAAATGAGACACGTAAAAGGTGGTTGCAACGTGAACGCACCGGATCATCATAACACTCGAGCTCTGAGGGTTGAGGGTGTCGCCTAATGAGTGGAATCGACATGCAAGCTTCCCGCGGCCGGAGCCCAAGATTTTACAATGCCAGACGAGCAACGTATCGAGTAAGATTCTGCGCTCTTGATAACCAGAGTGACGCACACGTATTGAGGTTGACGAAAGAGCGTGGTAGTCTATTGGAAGACGTATCGGTGAAAGATCGTGGTTATAGTTTGTGGGTCCCACTAAAGACGATGACTAGCCTGCTGATGACAGGACAATGCGATCGAAAACGGCTGGAAGTTAGCTGGTTCGGACGAGCGAGGGGACTTGATGGGGTGAATCTGCAAACAGTCCGTGTTTGACCTCTCTGTGCCTCTTCAGGTTTTTCTTCTGTGCTACACTCTTTTGGCACCCAGCAAAGTCACACTGGTAGCGTCGCTTCTCGTGTATACTTTGTCTGTGCTCGCGACGCGACTTGGGATGCTTGTAGGTCCGGGGGCATTTGTCACAACTGTATGTCCCTTGAGAGCGCTCACCACTGTTGTGGTTACTCCGTTAGCTTGTAACTGCAAAGATTTCAGAAATTTGACGCACCTGTCTGAGTCACTTCCGGTAGAAGGGATCCGGGACGAGGTAGCGGTCAGCGGCATGACGGATGGTGAGACTGAGAGATTTGGCGACGTATTATCAGAAGACGAGGTACATTTCCAAGGCGAGCCATCGAAGCATTGATGGACTGTAGAAGACATAAGCTTCAGGGTGGTGTCCGTTGTCAGTGCCGAGATATCGACGGAATCGAGACCAGTATTGCTCTGTTCCATTGCTTCGTCCGAAAACCAGTCGCGAAAGATCGTGCAGTTAGGCCAGTCTTCGTTCTTTAGTGGGCAGAGCTCGAGAAAATAGTTTAGATGATCATATTGGTCTGCTGAAATTGGGGCAGCGCGAGGTTGTTAGCCTCGCGCTACGTCGAATTAAGCAGCCACTGTTTGGAAATAATGTTAGACTTTATCTCATCCCTTGAGGTGAGAAACAAACCCAGCAGTAGGATGTGTGCCAGATTCTGTGAGGGAAGAGGTGCCCAAAGCAAATCTCGGAGGTCGAGAAGCGCAAAATAGTCTAGCCCTCACGGGCTTGATTCGAGGTGAAAAGATGCGTTCAAGCTGCTGATGAAGGTTGGTTGTGCGACTTTCGAGTTTACTGACGCGTGAGACGTCGAGTCTTAAATCTGGTCATTCAATCAGGCTGACCGTGCTGTCCGCGTTCGTTCCGTGGAGGGGTCTCTTTGGTGGCGTCAACGCAAGCGAACCTTACCTGTCCTTCTTCTGCAGTACGCCTCACTCGTAAATCAGTGTTCAGGCATCTGATAGGCTTGACATTTGCAAAAGCAAGGGTCAAAGAGGCCCCCTTCCCGATGCGGCGTGCCAGCTGAGCCCATTGTAGAGGACCCAGCCGAAGAGTCCAGGCAGATTTGGAGAGATGCGCCCCGACCGTTGGCGCCCCGACCCCGAAGCTGCTTCGCCGCCTTCCTGTTCGAAGATTTGACCGCTGCCTCTGGGGTCTCGCGTGTTTTCGTGGAAGCATCCTGTAATTCTCACGATTGGTTGTTGATCATTATTTCCAATGGACTTCTCTCCCCCAAGTCGTTTTGAAGTAGCTGATATGGCTAGTCGACCAACACTGCCTGAAAGAGACCCTCTTGGGGCGGCTGTACAGTCATCCGCCTCTGGTTCATGACGGAAGATAGTGATATAGCTGTCGTTGATGCCTGACGATAACGACACACACGGAGACCCCAATGTTAAGTTGAGACCCCCGTTTCTGACGCTGTCTTCATGCCTAGGTGGTTCTTAAGGAAAGAAAAAGCGACGATGTGGCAGCAGCATTAAAGCCAATGTCTTTCTCGCTTCATCAACAAAGCCTGAGCGAAACAATCACACCGTGTCCTTCCTCCCATGTACAGCATGTCCGACTTCTCGAGATGTGTTCAGGATGGCAAGAGCCTCAAAATCTTTGTAACGTTCTTACAGGCTCGTATGTATCCCTTATTCTGATACCCTAACTTTAGTAAGATCACACTGAACTAAGAGTCAGGTGAGTCAACTGTCATGCCGCAGAACCCCTGGGCTGTACCTGCAGGCTACTACGTTCAGAATGACGGCTCTTACGTCTACTTGAGAGGCCCATGTAGCTTCCAGGACACCAGCACCCGCACCAAACGCAACGAGAGTACCGATTGTGTGAAAGAGGGCACCGCAGCGAAATGTAGCGGTGACATAGGAAGGACTGGAGAAAAGAAAACGATTGAAAGATGAGAGATTTTGGAGATATGGAAAGATGATTCACTACACCGATCGAGTCAATTGGCTTCAAGAACATGGAATACATCGGGCACTTACACTTCGCAAATGTCTGCCCCAAATTGCTTGTTGAAACATATCAGCCTGAGTCTTCAGTATTTCCTATCATTTTCTGCATACTGTTCTAGGTATCTTCCTGGCTATATTGTGTACCTGGCTCCAACCCGCGATGCAGGATAGCGCGAACGGGCGTGACTATGGTCACCATTGTCAGAAGCAGCTCGATCAAAGCGTGCTGGTGCTCAATGGTCATTCAGCTTTGCGCCACATGAGTCATCCTTGCCATAAGTAAGATTAAATTAGGATGTAAGTATGAAGACAAAATCAAGTGTCGACGTCGCGTCGTGGAGAAGTATTGGTCACGGCAGGAGTGATCGACATGTATTGACAGGAAACGGCTAGCACAGTCTCGGACTAGCCAGCGTGCGACCCAGTCTTTCCCCACCAGGAGTCGCAAGATAAGTGTTCGCAAGCACAACTGATACTTCACCTAACTTACTTAGCTTTCATCCGCACGGTCTCTGCAAACATCTTGCACAAGCGTCAAAACAAGCTATGAATAACAACGAATATCCCCGCCCAGACTTCGTCCGCGGTGACCTCACATGGCAATCCCTGAACGGTCCCTGGAGTTTCCTTTTCGATGATAATGATGTCGGATCATCTGAAGATTGGCATATTCACGGGCTTCCAGAAGAAATCAGGATCAACCCCTTGAACACCAACAGCACGAACACCGGAGGCGAGGATATTGTAGCCAAGATCGCATCTGGAACCCAAGATCTGCTGCAGGGCAACGTATTTCAAAGAGGCGAAGCGGTCGTGAACAAGAGGCGAGAGATACAGGTACCCTATGTGTTCCAATGTCCCGCGTCTGGTATCAACGAGAAGGGTGTCCACGAGGTGATGTGGTACGAGAGAACGATCCAGGATCCGCGACAGGTAGATCGAAAGTCGCCCAGTAATCGCGTCCTACTTCGCTTTGGAGCTGTCGACTACGAAGCAAAGGTCTGGGTAGATGGCAACTTCTTTGGCGGTCATCGCGGAGGTCATGTACCCTTCGATATCGACATCACCAATGCATTCATAGCTGGTGAAGCGCATCGACTCACTGTTCGCGTGTTCGACTCTGCACATGATCTGACACAACCACGAGGCAAGCAGTATTGGAAAGCACAGGTATGTTTTCTGTCTCGCATCATGATACATGCTGATGCTACGGATTAGCCTGAGAGCATCTTCTACACGCCCAGTGGAGGCATTTGGCAAGATATCTGGCTTGAGAGCGTGCCACCGACAAGGATCGGTGATGCTAGCTCTGGAACTGTACTGAGAAGCAACGATGTCGAGAGCGGAAAGCTGCACGCCAGCATCAAGATACTATCGCGCCTAGCTGGACACGCCTTCAGTGCGGAGCTAGAAGCCAGTCTAAAAGGAATTGCGGTTAGTAAGACTGACAAGATAGAACTGCCACATGACTCTGATACCGTCTCCTTCGAAGCCAACATGCGTCTTTCTCAATCTCAACAAGACTCCGTCACGGCCGCCAATGTCGAATCAACCGACCCTGACTGCTGGCACAATGGCATAGCCCTCTGGTCTCCCGAACATCCCACCCTCTATAACATAACGATCCGCCTCTTTGACTCCAGCCACGAAACTCCCATCGACACCATCCACACAACAACCGGCATGCGTTCCCTCTCCTGGTCCAACAACGACGGCACCCTGCGTCTCAACAACCGCCCCTACTTCCAAGCCCTCTTCCTCGACCAAGGCTACTGGCCAGAAACATTCATGACACCCCCGTCCTCCGAAGCCCTGAGAACCGACATCGAACTCAGCAAACGCATGGGCTTCAATGGCTGCCGAAAGCACCAGAAAGTCGAAGACCCACGCTTCTTGTACTGGGCCGATCGACTCGGCTTCCTAGTTTGGGGCGAGATGGCGAACGCATATGCCTTCAGCGCAGCATATGTCGAGCGCTTCGACCAGGAGTGGCGCGAGGCTGTTATGCGGGATATTAATCATCCCAGCGTCGTTGCGTGGACGCCTGTGAACGAGAGCTGGGCGTATACGGATCTGAAGGGGAGTGTGCAGCAGCGCAATCATATTCGGAGCTTGTACTATGCTACTAAGACGCTGGATCCGACACGGCCGGTCAACGATAATTGTGGCTGGGAGCATGTACAGACTGATTTGACGACGTTTCACGATTACGCCGATGGCGACGAGTTGACGGAGACGTGTAAGAGCCTAGATGGTATTCTGGGCGAGCATGGAGGTCGACCGCTGTTCGTATCATCTTTGGCCGATGATACAGGCTCATCGCAAAAGCCTAATGCGCCTATTCTTTGCACCGAGTTCGGCGGCGTCAACATTGCGCGTTCGACAACTGAAGACAGTGGAGATCGAGATTGGGGCTACACCACGGCAACGGACCCAAAGGACTTACTGAAGCGCATTAAGAAGATGATGATGGGCACTGTGGATGCAGGACATATCTGTGGCTTCGTCTACACGCAGCTGACGGACATTGAACAAGAGGTCAATGGGCTGTATACGCCGGATCGGAAGGAGAAGCTGGATGCAGGAGAGGTGAGGAAGATTGTGGAGGCTGTCAAGCAGAAGTATGCGGCGATGCATAAGTGGTAGATTTAGTCAGGTAACGTTATGTATGTTTGGTCCATGGTATAGAGCTGTCTCTGCCGGCCCATCGCAATTCACACTGCACGGCGAATCGCCTCAGCACCTCTCAAACACCCGATATAGTCCCTTCAGGTTGGCAATCTCCATCACGCCCTTGAGTAAGCCCTTCGTAGCCACCAGCCTCGCCTTGCACGCAGGGAAGATTGCATGCTCAACAGCCTTCTGAACCTTTTCTCTCCTCGCCTCAATCTCTGCATCTTCCTCCACCACCTTCTGCTTCCCCTTGCCACTACCCTCCGTCGACGCAGATGGCGGCAGCGGCAAAGCTTCCGGTACATAAAACGACGCAAGCTCGCGAAGCAGTGTCCGAAAGCAGTCTTTCTCGTCGTTCCAGTTGACGTGTGGACCAAGACGTAGCAGGAACTGCGGTAACTTGGCCATGGACGGGGTATAGCCTTTCATCAGCAATGGTATCGAGCATAGCTCACCCTGCTCCGTGATTTCCATGGAGAAGTACTCAAGCAGCAGAGCGGCTCTGCTGATCAAGACCTCCCTGACGCTTTCCACAACTTCGTCCCAATCTACCTCGTCTGCTGCATCGCCTGCGTTGTTCCGCTCCTGCTCAGCACCAATCTTGAGTAGGTCTTCGAGGGGTAGTGGAGGATTGAAGCGTATCGCTCCGAAGTTCGCGAAGTCGGTAAGACCGACTTGGTAGAAGTACTCGTTACATAACATGCCGTAGTCGACGAGGAAGAGCTTCACTCCACCCTGTATAGCTGCGACACGCTTCTCTTCGTCAACGAGACCGACGAAGGTGTGGGTGGAGATGATGTCTGTAAGCTCGTTGTGCATAGCATCGCGGACCTCGGTACGGAGTTCCTTGATTGAGGTGAGGCGACAGGCCATGGGCTCTTTCTCGGTGAACTCGTACTCCATCTCTTCATCCTCGGCTGCGGGCTCGTCCACAGAGCGCTGCGGTTGCAACATTGACGTGATCTTGCGGGCTGACGCGTCTGTGCGCACAAGATTGTTCTCGTTCGGCTTTCTGGCTGCTGTTCTGGGAGCTCTCGAAACACTGCGATCTGATGGCTCGTCTGTAGTAGGAGTCGTCGATGCAGGAGCTGTCGGCTTCATTGGCGTCGCGAACGGCACATTGGTATTAGGAAGAAGTGACTGCGTCATGAACGACCTGCTGGTATCGACTTTGCTCAAGCTGGTCCGCATCTCGTCGCATATCATAGCCACGATCTCGTCCTCGTTGAGGAAGTGTACCTCGCGCTTGGTTGGATGGACATTGACATCGACTCGCGCTGGTTCGATCTCCAGGCTGATATAGAAGAAGGGATGGCCACCTTTTGGCAAGAAGGTAGCATATGTCTGCTCAACGCTCTTCTTGATCACTGCCGATTCGACTGAGCGGTGGTTGATGAACAGCAGCATACCCGTACGCTTCGCACTATAGTTCGCACTGCTGACCCAGCCCTCACATTTGAAACCCCAATTCTTGTCTTCGGTCTGAAGAGGAACCAGCTCATTTGCGACCGCACTGCCATGTAGCTGTCGAATGCGGTCTTTGATGGTTGCGGTCGCAGGTACAGACACACTGCTACCTGCGTTGTCGCCTGCTTTCTTGCAAGTGAATGACACGCCAACGCAATGTACAGCGTATTTTCCGACAAGCTCCAGGATCTTGGCATACTCCTCGCTCGATGATCGAAATGCCCGACGACGGGACGGCACATTGTAGAAAAGGTCTTCGACTGTGATCTGTGTGCCCGGCCGTCCGGCCTTGGGCTTGGGTTCGGCGCTCTGACCCGGCTTCGCGCTCGCCAGTCTCCCGTCCGCGTAGTGAGCTTCCCAGGCGCAGCTCGACTTATCCGTTCTCGTTTTGACTCTGAGGTGAGCAATGTGACTGATACTCGCCAATGCCTCGCCGCGGAAGCCATAAGTGCCGATGGACGTCAGATCCTCAAAAGCCTTGAGCTTTGAAGTCGTGAAGCGCTCGCACAGAATCGGCATGTCTTCTTTCTGCGTCCATTAGACGGGACATCAACGGTGTTGTAATACTTACATCGATTCCGTGGCCATTGTCCGTGATCTGGAGCAACTTCAAGCCGCCATCCTTGACCACAACTTCCAAGGCCGTCGACCCTGCATCCACAGCATTCTCAATCAGCTCTTTCAGCGCGTGCACGGGCGCGACGATAATCTCTCCTGCCGCAATTTTGTTCACAACATCTTGCGCAAGAGCCTTGATCCGCCGTGGCGCTGGAAGTGCAATGCTATCGTCGCCTTTCCGCTTCGTGCCGCGCGGAGACGACTGCGTAACCTCCATGTCGTCCGCCATCGTTCCGGTTCAAGGTGGGCATTGAGTCCGGAGTCGTGGTTTTGCTGTCGAGAGATGCAGGATCGAAAGAGGAAAGAGCGATGACGCGACCCCACATTCGCGTGTTCACGTGCTCGGCACCAACTTCCGTTACGAAGCAAATATCCAAATACCATCGCAACATCACAAGTCTAGAATGTAGCTGAATCTCTGTTCTACTTTCACTACCAACTGAAAGATGGCTCCCCCGTCCTACGCCCGCGCCACCACTTCATCCCGCCTAAAAACCAGCCTAGCAGCCTCATCTCCCTCTCATGAATCCGCAAAGGCAGACCCAACAACACCCAAAAAGAGACTACACCGTCCCTCAACCCTTACATCAAAACAACGCCAATCCATAACCTACAACTCAACCCTCTACCCCATCAAGCCAATCCATCCTGACTCCCCATCCCCCATCGCCCTACTCCCCTCCGAACTTCGAACCCTCATCTACCAATACATCCTACCAAGCACCGTCACATGTATACCCCACTCGCGCCTCAAAAATACATGCTACGTCTGGCCACACATCCTGCACATCTGCCGCGCCATCCGCATCGAAGCCGCATACGAATACTACGTACACACGCCATTCAGCTTCGCCATTCTCAACATCGACATTGCGCCCACGACGCGCTTTATCAACATGCTGCCCCGCCCACACCGCGCGCTCCTGTCCCGCAACCAACATCTCACGTTACGCATCGACGTGCAGCTGCGCAACGCATTCAGATACGCGGGTAGAAACTGGTTCCTCGACGCCCCTGTCCAACAGCACTGGAATGTATGTGCGCCGTGGGGGAATTTATACGTTTTGGATACGTTGGCGCATAGGTTCCAATTCTCGGCGTTTTGCCGGTTGATGAATCTGTGGCAATCTGCCGCGGGGAGGTGCATGCGGTGGCGATGGGAGTTTGATGTTGGAGATTCGGGTAGGTTGTGGGGGTGGTTGAAAAATACTGCTGCGGATGCGCTGTGGGTGTTTCTGAGTGATGTGGTGGGGGTGTTGGGTAAGACGTGTGTGGAAAGGGCGTGGACGAGGGGGAGGGATGTGAAGGGTTTGAAGGAGGAGGCGACGGCGTTTTTGGAAGCGTTGGATGAGGCGTGTAGGAAGGTGAGGGATGTTGCTGATGAGGACGTCAAGGTGGGTTGGGATAAGGGGATGAGGAGGGTAAAGGGCGTTGTTGGGAGATGGTAGGTTGGATTTGGTGTGTGCCAATTGTTACGATCACTGCGAGGAAGAAACGAGTTGTCGCGCACGACCATCAGTCAAGGTCTTATTCAGCTGTTGAGTAATGGGTATAGGTATCATGGCATGATGAGCTACAGATTCGCTCCCCTTACATCTGTACAGATTTCAGACCAGACAAGCTGATGCGAAGAACATCGTATCTCCATGTTACCGAATTCGGCGTCCAATGTGTCCTGAAGGTGGACACAGTAAATACAAGCACCTTCGTACATACAACGAGCTTGAAATCAGAACGCCTTTCCCACCTCCAACGCCGAATGAGCGCAGTCCAGATAAGAGGGCGAGCCCAGCAGAGATTGGAGCTGTAGTCATACTATCAGTTTCCGTCGCGTTTGCGAGCGTAGCATCTGCCGTAGAGATGTGTGCTGGCAATCAGCGGCGAGAACCAGTGAACGACGGATCAAAGCCGTAAAGCTGCCTTCCTTGCTGTTGCACATGTTAGTCCTGTCTTCACCCAAACACCCAAGATAGATATAGACACTCACGCGATTCAGAACGAAGATCACATCAGTGACACTGACTGTCTTACGTCCCGTCAGCTCGACAACTGCGATCGCATCCTTCAGAATCTACATAATATCAGCTTCGACTCAAAGAAATGGCACATTCGACTCACAGCAGCCAGGCGGTCCTTAAGCGCTTGCCGAACGTCATCGTAAATCGTTGCTGCAATTCGTTTCACGCCGCCGCGGCGGGCTAGTCGTCTGAAAACGCTATCAGTACTGCCCACTGTCTATACCAGAATACACGTGAATATGCGAGGCAGTTCGACTAGCTCGCATCAACCGTCCGTGCAACCCCAAACAACGTGGCAAGTCCATGACTTACCGAATATCTCCCTTCGTCACACCATAAATCGTATCGCGCTGTATCTTCCTGTTCTCATATCAGTCCAAATCACACGCACACACCTCTAAAACTCACATATGCCTCTTCAAGCTCTTCCCCTTACCCAACCCACCACTGCCCTTCCCAAGCCCGAGTCCCAATTCCTGCGCTCGGGACTGTGCAGGCGACGCACCAATCGTGCTGCTGCTGGATGCAGGCGGTCGCGCAAAACCTGGTCGCGAAGGGGCGGCGAACCGGTTCACCCCACCGAATTGTCGCGGTCGCTCATTTACCATGATATGCGATAGTGTGTTGTGTGTTGCTTTTGTGTAGTAGCAGAGGCCGAGGCTGAGGCGCCGAGTGTGATGTAAGAGGCACGAGCCTTGTTGTGTAACGTTAAATGGGCGCGTCGACGCGTTTGTGTATGCGCGGTGTCATGTGAAGATAGACAGGCTGGGCAGGTGCGGGGTAATGTTTTGTGAGATGAGAGGTGAGCGAAGGTGAAGAGGCGAAACGAGCATGCATTTCGTAGTGTGAGGCCACCGCGATTTGTCGCTTTGGATGCCGAGGAGCGAGGTGCCGCTTTCAGACGATAGGTCGCAAACAACTTTATTCATTAATTTCAGGTGCCAGTCCTGAGAAGTAGGCTATTAGTGCTAGGGTATTCGTAATGAGTTGTATCCAAATGACTAAGAGATGAATGTCGCTTCCGTAAATAGCGTGCCTTCCTCCTCCTTGACCTCGTCTCCCACCTTTACCTTGATGGTCATTTTCGGCGCGTACTGGTAGATGTACGGTCTCGTGCCGGCTGCGCTCGCAACGATGGTTTTGATGAAACCCGGTACTTCCGCCATGACATCGACACGGTCGTACTTTGTGCCGAGCGCACCTTCCAACTCTGCCGTGAATTCCTGACCGTCTGCTGTCTTGCCAGTCCAGTGGTAAGATGCAGAGGTCGGCTCTGGCCAGTCGTTATCCGAGTCCTGCTTCGTGGCAGTGTGCTTGACGTCGCCGCCGATGCCAGCAGTGAGCAGCTTGCCGTCGGTCGCAACACCACTGACTCGCACAATGGTCGAGCCGTACGATGCGGGCGTGGTGAACTCCATCAGGATGGCGGAGTAGGAAGGTGACTGGAAGTTAACAAAGTTCCAGCGTGCAGCTATCTCGGTCAGCTTAGGTATTCGCCAGAACAATCTCTAACACTCACCAGCGTGATGCGGCTTCATCCCCTGCAAGGCGTGGCTAAACATGCCTCGACCATTCACGTTGATCTCGCCCTCCTTTGTGATAATGCTGCCCTCCACCTTGGCTCTGGGCCAGAAGTGGTGGTGCATGGACCCCCATGGCGCCTTGGGATCTGTGCCGTAGTTGCTTGTGCCGTCCTTTCCGCCCATGAAGCCCGGCGCAGCCTTTGCAAACTTCACGTTGACCATGGCGTTGTCGTTGACCGCCGACTTGAGTGTGTAGACGGTGCCGTCTTCGGAGAGCTCGATAGAGACGCCGTCAGCGAAAAACGAGTACTGCTCCTCGTCGAAGCCGTAGTTGCTGAGGGGGTTGGTGGCCCACAGCGCGGGCTGCTCATTGTTCGGTTTCCAGAGCCTGACGCTGAACTGGACGGTCACGCGCAAGCCGCTGTGTGTTGTTAATGAATGTAAGCAACTCGGAGTAGAGACCTGGCCTACGCTACGTTGCTGTATATGAGCTGCAGGAAGCCGACGCGGCCCTCGTCGGTGAATAGGTAGAAGGTCTGCGACTCGACGTTGGTGTAGTCAAGGGTGGCCCATCGCAGGTTCTTCTTAGCCAGCTCGGTGTATGCAGGCTCCCCGCCCTTCTTGCCCACAGGCTGGATGGCTTCTGGGCCGTATACGGGCTCCTGCGTGCCCGCGACGGCAGCCATTCTACGAACATGTCAACATCAAACACATAAACGCGTCACGCCAGCGGTGCCACAGTCGCGCCAGCACGTGGATGTGGTGCACTTACGCCGACTTTGCCCAACTGAACATTTTGTGGGTACGTCGTGGCACTATCCAAAAAGAGACTGTGAGTACAAGGCACCAGCGGGAGGCGCGAGACGGAGGAAAACTCTTGAAAAATTCCTGCGCCCAACAAGTCCGAGATGTCCCGTGGGATGACAGAAGGTGAAGCGGATGGCGTAGGAGGTGCGGTCGGAAGGGATTCCTGGTGTTTGGAGACAGATCAATGCAGCCAGGCAGTGTAGGAGCGTCGTGTGATGTGTGGCAGCGCGGCTAAGGGCGTTGGGGCGGTGGTTGAGGCTCAACTGTAGCACGGTATGCCGTCAGAGATGCGATGATGATGCGCGGGAAAGTGCATCGGCGCTACCTCGAAGCGGAAACTCCGAGTTATCCGCGCCGTCTCGTCTCGACTTTGATCGACCGGAGGGGCTTGACAAGCAATCATGAAGGGACCAAGACCGCACTGCAAATCCTCTGCCCTCGCATTCCTCGCCAACTGCTCCCCGTCAAAGACAGCCTCGCAGTCGACACTCCCCAGACATCCTCCCGGCAGACCATCCGACCCTTCCGCCTCTGTACGCGACGTGTAAGCAAGCACGGCGGGGTATCTGTTCGCTGGAGTGGATGACGACGAGCTTGGATGCTTTGTAGCTAGACGCCAGACCATCACAAATCACAGCGGTCCTCCTTCTGTAGAGAGAAAGCTGCCTCCAATTCGCTGTCCGACCCCTCCGCCGCCCTCGCAACGAAGCTAGACAGGCTGCGTCGATCACCTCGCTCAAGTGAATAAGCTAGACCAGCTAGCAGTGCGCAGCGTCATCCGATCGTGACTGCTGCTTCCTCACCCCACCTACCATACAAATCACCCATATCGCATCCCATACAGGATGGCGTCCCCCGCCCCCGCCCAGGACTCAGTGCCCTCGGTGCGCTTCAGCGACGTCCACGAAGAGATCGAGCCCGAGAAGGCCGTGGAGCGCATGGCGGAGATCACGGGGTCAGGCAAAGACGCCCGGGAGGGGCCATTGAGCGTCCAGGCAGAGGAGGAGCTGCGAAACCTCTCGGTGACGCTGCAGAAGTCGCGCTGCCAGGCTCGGCGCATGGAGAACTTTTCCTTCGAGCCCGTCTCGCTTCCGCCATCTCGAGTAAGCAGAGACAGTCAGACTCAGCAGCAATTGGGACACCTCAGCTAACATGCACTCTCAAGGCTGCCTCTCCGTCGCCTGCATCACGCACCACCTCCGGGCACGACTACCATCGAGCGTCCCTCGGCACCAACTCGCCTTCTGCCATGCACTCACCACCTCTGACACCCGCGGGCACATCGTCGCGGGAAGACAAGACCGATGCCGGCGACCACAGGAAGCATCTGAGCGACGCCGCTATGATGACGCCCCAGGTCTCGCCCCCTCACGAGCCGCCGCCGACGTCTTTGGATTCGCATGTAGAAAGCCAGCACTCGCTCGCTGTTCCGCGCTCGCCACGAGACTCGCCAAAACCGCGCCCAACATCTGCGTCTGCTGGCGACTCTCTACCCGTATCGAGAGATGTCAGTCCATCCGGATCCGGCGGAGAGCGAAGTCCGGGCAATTCTACGCCTGCCTCGGGCAGTCGACCTCAAACGCCCGCAGGAGAAAATCCATATACACGCTCCAAGCGTGCAGCTCAAGGCCGGAACCTGGACACGGTCGAAGCTCGGTACATTTTCGGTGGCCCCGACGGCCGACAGTCAGCATCGTCATCCACCAGCATGCTGCCGCGCTCGAAAAATGGAGTGTCGGAGAAGGACGATTCGAAGAGATCGAGCTTCTTCGGCAATCGTCACAATTCTGGCGACTCAGGCGCCGACTCAACGAAAGCTGCTGCCCACAACAAGCACGGCCATGGATCCATGTCCGAGCTCAAGCGCTTCTTCAAGATTGGACACAGAAGCAAGGACAAGGACAAAGAGAAGCGCAAAGAGTCTCCCGCATCTGCAAAGCGTGAAAAGTCGGGCAAGTCAGGCACCATGACCCCACCATTGACAGGTGGTGGTTCACTGCACGTTCCGTTCGCCGACGATCACGGCCTGCAAAGCAAATATGGCAAGTTCGGAAAGGTCTTAGGCTCTGGTGCGGGGGGCTCAGTGCGACTGATGAAGCGGAGCAGCGATGGGACGACGTTTGCCGTGAAGCAGTTCCGGGCGAGGCACTCATACGAGTCTGAGAAGGACTACAACAAGAAAGTCACCGCCGAGTTCTGTGTTGGCTCAACACTGCATCACGGCAACATCATCGAGACCATGGATCTGATCACCGAGAAGGGCAGCTATTTTGTTGTTATGGAATACGCTCCATACGACCTCTTTGCCATCGTCATGACTGGCAAAATGAGCCGCGAGGAAGTCGCGTGCTGCACGCTTCAGATCCTGAATGGCATGACCTACCTCCACAACATGGGTCTCGCACATCGCGATATGAAGTTGGACAACGTCGTCGTGAATGAGCATGGTATCATGAAGATCATCGACTTTGGAAGTGCAGCTGTTTTCAGGTATCCTTTCGAGGACGAGCTCGTACTTGCTAGTGGTAGGCTCACTCCAGCTTTCACTTTAGTTCCCACAACTAACACCATTCAGGCATCGTAGGCTCAGATCCATACCTGGCTCCTGAAGTATACGATCTCTCCAAGTACGACCCGCAACCCACCGACATCTGGTCCCTCGCCATCATCTTCTGCTGCATGACCCTACGCCGTTTCCCATGGAAGGCCCCTCGAATCTCAGACAACTCATATAAACTCTTCGTGTCTCCTCCAAACGACGGACCAAGAATAACTGGGCCCTCGAAATCAGCTACCGACCTGCCACACGATGATCATCGTGGATCAACCGCGTCCACAAAGTTACAGACGCCGGAAGTCATAAAAGGGCCATGGCGACTACTGCGACTTCTTCCCCGTGAAAGTAGGCATATCATTGGGAGGATGCTAGAGGTTGATCCAAAGAAACGCGCGACGCTTGATGAGATTATTGAGGATAAGTGGGTGACGGGCAGTCTGGTTTGTTCTCAAGAGGAGGGTGGCCAGGTGATTCGGTGCGATAACCACGAGCATACGCTTGTGCCGGGTGCTGGCGTTTCGTCTGCGCCAAATACGCAGCAGAAGAAGTGAGCGTTCTGGCCATTACGCTGTTCGTATCGACAACGCAGTACAAAGCACTTTTCATGCTTAAAACTCAGCAGTGCTCGGTTTAGCCTTATCGCCGAGCCGAGCACTGCAGGTCGAAAAGAGATGATACCCGACACCTCGATGAGAGAAGGCTCTATGTATCCCTTTTTCCTCATCACCAATTTCAACAAAACGGCGTTTCGGACTCATCACATCTCAGTCGCATGGGCTATGCTTCGATTTAGATAGACAGGTGGGTGGCTTTGTCTATCTTGCTTATTTTTCCAATGTCGTCTTTTGTAATGTATGTATGTAGCGTGAATGAGCGACGTGGCGGGCGGTTTTTTAATTGTAGATACCTTTGTGTGGAATGAAAAGTCGAACATTGATTCATGTGTTGTGTATGCACGCACGGGACAGTATCGCGCTTGCGTGTGTAAGTTGGGGAGGTACTCAAATGACGAATTGGGAGTTTGGAATCTAGTCATGCATGTATATGCAAGCCGAGTACTTCGACACATTCATTCGCTCTTCTTGGAAAGTGGAGAGCATGTTTTTGGAGAGTGAGCTTTGGAATTTCAATTCGACTTCTTCTCATCTAAACACTCTGCTTGGCATTGCTCACCGGTCGTTGTTGATCCTGCATGTGAACATGGGGCTTCTCCGTTGAGGCAGCGCACCTTATTGCCTCCCGCTCGGCGCCAAACATGCAGCTATCGCTTTGCAACAAGCCCTGTCTTCATCCGCACCTGCGGCACCGTAGGCCAATACCACCCCATCCACGCTCTCCATGCCGATGTAATTTTCATCCCAGCGCTGCGCATGCGATCCTCATGCTATCGTGCACGCATTCATCTCCTCCTCTCGTCCTCTCACGCCGCCGTCTTAGGCTTCTTCGTCCCATACTTACTCCTCGACGTAATCCTGTTTCCCACACCTCCCTGCCAACTCATTAGCCCAACGTCCCTCATGCACCTCTCACACCACAAGACAACTCACCAAATCCAACGCCCCCCTAACCAAATGATACTTCACCCCCGGACAATCCTGCGCCCTCCCACCCCTGACCATAACCACCGAATGCTGCTGCACATTATGCCCCTCACCCGGAATATACGCCGTGATAACTTTCCCCGTACTCAGACGCACACGCGCGATTTTGCGCTCGCCTGAATTCGGCTTCTTGGGCTTCGTGGTGCCGACTTTGAGGCACACGCCTTTTAGCTCGGGCCGGTTTTTGAGCTGCGGGGAGCGCAGTTTGCGGGCGGATTGCGAGCCGCGGCCCTGCCGGAGGACTTGGATGAGGGTGCATTTTGGGGCGCGGGGTGTGTGGGATGGGGACTGGAGAGGGTGGAAGGGCGAGGCGAGTGAGGGTCGGGATGGGCGTAATGCGGTGGTTGGTGTTTGGGCGAAGATGGTGGGCCGGAGGAGGCGGCGGAGGAATGTTAGAGGCATTGTTGTGGTGTGGTGGGTGTGTTGGAAGTCGTGATTGCGATTGTAGTGAATGCATGATGGTGTTGAAAGTTGCGGCGATGCGGAGGATGACTAAGCTCAGAAACTGTGGGGCAGGTAAGCGCGTCTCGAGTCGCGTCCACTCTTCAAGGCATTCGGAAACATATCACGAGAATGCTCCGCTGGGCAACTCTGCCTTTCCAAACTCATAACATCCACGAACATGCCTGCTGAACAAGCCTCTGCTGATGCGCGCCGTAAGGCTGCGCGCGAAGTCATTGACATCCTTCACGAGATTGCAACACTCCTCGTATGTCTTTTAAGTATATTCGTCTTAGGAGCATACTAATCACTTTCTTCAGAATACTCATCTGGACCGGCAACAACTCTCTTACTGCGTTTCGCTCATCGAGAACGGTGCGAACCCGGAAGCATTAGCGGTAAGTCAGTTCCTGTTCCTTCCTGACATGTGCTCAGTGACTCGGGATCGCATTGTGTACGCCTCTTTTGAGAGGTCTGTAGATTGTTGCTTTTGGACTTGGCTAATGATAACTCGTCGCACAGAAAGTCATACAGCAACTGCGCGAAGAATACCCGACGTCGTCTGTCGATGGGGACGCAGAGGATGCAGGCGCGGGCGCGCGATGAAGCTTGGGGACGTTGAAGTGATGACACCTGCGTACGGGCGCAAACAAATCGCTTCGTATCGATTGGCGTCCACGCAGAGAAGTAAGCGGGGTGTGTGAAGAATTGAGAAGATTTTATTTTAACTTCAACAACGACATGTCTGCGTTCACGTACATCTCATGTGGAGTGAGTAGTCTCACTGTCACATTTTCCGATTAGGCTACTTAGCCATCTTGATACTTTGCTAATTTATACTTGCCAGACAATCATTGTTCACCTTTCTTCGATGTGCGCGAGCTTCCAGTTGAAAACGTCTCTTACTACGACTGCACGATTCAAATATTTGCTCCTCGACCAGAAGAAGACCGCCCAAGACTTGATTGTCTAGAACAAGAACCTCTTAGATACCTTCCATGGCAAATGCATGGGACTCATGGCAGATGCACAATCGCAAACCCAAACGCAAACACTCAAACTGCCTGCATTATGGTCTGAGGACACACAAATACTTCATTGAGCGCTCTTCCTGCCTTTACCAGTCCTCATTGTATTCATCCACATCACAATGGACTCCAAGAACGGCAATCCCAACGGCGATACACCTGATGGTCGTCCACCAGTCTCGCCTGGCAAAGACTTCCAGCTCTTCGACTCACCATTACCGACGTCATCGCGACTGAGTATCGCAGCGGAAACTCGCCACTATCCCCCCATCGAGTCTCAGCAGACAAGTCCAGATTCTCAACAACCGTCCGCTCACGGCTCACCTGCTGCGACAAGATCTACTCACCAGCCGCGTCTTGCTACTCCTGAAGGCACATACCACCAAGACCACAACACGCATTCTGGCGGTTCGGTCCAAGCTCAGATTGTCATGGGCTCGGTCAATATCTACAATAGCGGCAACACTAGGGGAGACAAGAAGAATGACAAAGACGTTGGTGGGAAGAACAACGATGACGAAATGCGCGAGAGGAGTGGGGACGAGAAGACTGCTTAAAGCCGTGAGAGTCTTTCGGGTTTTCACATTTGCCCTAGATGCAAAGTATTGGCTTGCTTCTCAAGTGCGTTCTCAATCTGCACAATGACAGTGTTCATAATGCATTTTCTATCAGCCTTGCGTGTAGATTGGAAAGTACTCAATCCCTTAGCGACTTGCACGATATTTGACTGCCACTAAGTCTAGAATGCCCCTCAGAACGCTTGAGCCGTGTCTTCACCTTGTCCTAGCTTGACTTGTGATCACCTAGTAGTATGTGGCGTTCAGCCCAACAATCCAGACGTCTACAAGCTCCTCGTAGTTGCCGAACGATGCATGTGGCGTTCAGCCTCCATCTCAAGCCTCCGTGTACAAGCATTGGTCGGTCGCGAACGCATGAACTAGAAGCAAATGCTGGTTTGCATGGGGTCCTAGAATGTTTGAAGCCGCATAATCCTTTTCAGGCTGAGCGAAGTGAGGGCTTCTGGTATACTGGCGCAGCGGCTAGCCAACGCATTGCCAGAATATGGGCCACCAGGTCAGGTTAAAGTCTTTCTACTGTATGCTGACGCACGCGAGCGAAGTCACAGAAGTGCTGGGAAGACGTCAAGTCGTTGGTACGACGATTAAACATGCAGAAATGGGTTTCAAGTAGCTCATGGTTGTTCTGAACATCTTCACTGACAGATTTCGCTCGTATGCTTCAACTTGCCGTACTCATTCAAAGTCGTATCGGTTGCAAAGTTATGGCTTACCTTTCAAGTCAGTCTCGAATGCACGAAACCAACTCAACTGATCTTTTGTGTCATGTTAACCTTGCGTGCAGATGCAAAGTGCACAAGCATCAGCAATCTACACGGCAACCTGAGTTCTACAACAAGTCAAAATCTACAGGAGCATTCTCAGGAGGTCAGTGATGCTTAAAGTGTGCAAACTCTAGCACATCATGCAAGAATGATTCTCATGCGTTGAACTGAGCACGTGATCATTTACTGCATGCTGCATCGATACTAATTACATCGCAGACATGCAGAGGGAATCATAGGCTGTGTGAAACTTAACTACAAGATGCGTTGAACTTGTGTGAGTATCGTAGAGCAGCTCGACGGCCCTCTGAGCACCCCTTCCAGCTCCCATCCATACCATATCGTCACAACAAGAACCGGTACACCTTCCTGCGGCGCTCTCACTCGGCAAGCGGTATCCGAAATGTCTCACGACCACATTCCACTATAGGTCGTAAATCCTACCAAGACAACGCGGGGCACTCCGACCCCTCCATCACATGCCCACCACACCTTTATGCACCGTTATCAGCAAACCCAAGAACGCCTTATCGCGTCATCTACTTTTCCCGGTATCCGTCTCACAGGCTGAACGTCACGCAACGACGTCGTTGGCGGAGTCCGCGGCTACACGGGAAGCGAAATTAATTCCTTAATCTATGCGCGGCTTTCGAAGCGAGTTCGTCACCAGGTCAGTGGGAACATGCACTAGCGAGCTTGGTTTGATGTCATTCGACGTCAAACGTCGGTGAGAGATAGGGAGATGTAAGGTTTGGGATTATGGTTCTAGCTACTTGGTAAACGATAGGGGGTATCTTGGTTTGAATGGAACGAGCGAGTTGGGGTATCTTTCCACTAGAAGGAAATTCGTTGCGGTGGAAATAAACAACGGTTGCGACTTCGCTGGGTGAAGGATGAAAATGTGGGTCGGGATTTCGTTTATCTGCTGCCCCATGTTGGAGAGGATTGACGCTGGCGGAAGTTGCCCTTGTCGTCGGCGACTTTCTTGAGGGTTTTTTCTGCGGCGGCTTCTTGCTTGTCGAGGAAGCTGTTGAAGACGGATGGGAGGATGCGCTTGGAGTCTGTGTTGTCGTTAGGCTTGCAAGCTGTGACACAGGTATGAGAGCAACTTACTGGCATGATCGGTGTCGAAAACAACACCGTCTGCTCCCTTCTCTCCTGCAATCTTGACCGCCTCTTCCAAGAGACTCTCGCCAATGCCCTTGTGCCTGTACTTCAGCTTGACGGTCCAAGCGCGAATCACGGCCTTGCCCCTGCGCCTCCGTCCGCGCTTCTTCGCTGCGTCGTTGTCTGCCCAGCCCAGTACCAGCGCTCCAATGATGTCTTCACCCCATTTGACCACAATGAGCCTGTCCTCGTTGAGCCAGTCCATGTCGATGTCCTCCGCGAGGCCAATGTATTCGCCAGTCATCCATCTGATGAAGATGAGGAAGGTCATTGCGAGGCCGCCGACTGTGGTACCGACAACAAGCCATTCATTGTAGGCTTTCATGACCATCTGCGTTGCAATCGCGGCGAGGAGAACAAATGTGGCCATTGTGATGGGATGGAAGATGAGCATCTTGCTGGAGACCTGTCGTTGCTGGGCCACCGAGTCGGCGACTAGTCGTAGCCCTTCCACGCGGTCATCTTCAGATTCTGCGGTGTACGTAGAGAGCTGGGGAAGCCTTTCGGTAGGCGATTTAGCCGGTGCGGACGGTTCGGTCGACGACATGATCTGTGTCTCGAGAGGCGATGGGTACGGAACGTGCGGCGCAGGTAGCGTGGAGAATGAAAGCGGCGTTGGCGGAAGTGCTTGGTGTGAGTAGGCGTTATATCGGAAAGTTGTGGGAGTGCCCAATGGTGACGGCAGGTCAGGGTCGATACAGAGGTTTGCGCTTAGACTTGTGAGAAACGCTACAGTATTCATTAGCGTGCTGTTCCCATCTCAAAGTAGTCCCAGATGTCCTCTTCAAAATGTGATTTTGACCATGAATCCCAATATCCCTGGTCACACGACCACTCGAGAAAAAAAATTGACCTACCAGCACTTGTCTTGAAGCCAGGCAATGATGGAATTGCAGGAATAGCCTTCTCAAACCCCGAATAATGATTCACAATAACCGTCGATTCTCCCAGAAAATGCCTCGGAAATGCCTGCGGACCAGACGGAACGAGAAGTTTGCTCGGAGGAAGTTGGCGACGCATCGTTCCTTATAAAGACTCTGTTGATTCCAGAATTACAAAAACGCGCGGAACCAGCCACTTGATCAATAAACGGAATAGTAACTACAAACACGGAACCATTAAAAGAATTTGAAGTAACTCGTATAAGATGTATATGACAAAAAAGTGCCAGCCAGAGTGCAAACAAGTGGGACAACGTGCGTCTAAGTATTGGCTCTCAGCCAAGGAAAAAAGGTGGGTTTCCGCGAGTGTCTGTGTTGCTGTCGTCGAGGCTTGACACCAGACTGACGGGGGCCGCCAGCGATCTTCAACCACGCCTTATCCGCGCCAGAAAAGACGTCTGTGCTGCAAAGAGCCAATGTCGGCCATCTCATTGGACGCGGAATCGTCTTGAGATAAGAGTCTGTGCTGCTGGGAGGAGCAAGCCAGACCGGTCCATTCAGAGGCTTCCCTGAGCGTCGATCTGGATTGGAGATGCTTTGCATGGGAGGTTGTTGGTTGGGAAGTGCTTGCTTGCGCTTCCGACTGGGTTACACGCACACAGATTACAATCATGCAGAAACTCTCTCACTCGCTCTCACATGAGAAGATGCTGACGGTCGTACGTCTTCCTCGATTCCGCGAGTACAGCCCAGTCAGTCATCATGACAGGCGCTCCGAATCGGTTCGACATCATGAGGCATACAATTCCCAAATGCGCCTGGCGTAACGCGGGCGAAGCAAGCGCAAGCGAGGACCAAGACCGGACCTTGGAACGTCAACCCCTCCTCCGGCGCATCTAGTCTATCTCAAACATGCGCTCTGCACGTGAATTGGGTGCAGCGTGAAACAAACCTAACGTGCAAACAAAACTCCACACGCAATGTGTCTCACATCCTACCGAACCGCTCAACCGCACAATGTGTACCATAGTACACGTCTCCGCATAAAGGATGTTCAACACACACCTCATGCATCTTTATGAATTGCGGCACGGCAATTGATTGCACAGCTGTTGGTTTGGGGGCGGGCGGTTGCTCGACAAGGCACAGCTTAGCTAGATGACCAGCTTCGCGCCTTGCCATGGGAGGGAGAGCCTCGAATGTGTCATGGCGTATGGCGTTCTCATCGATCAGACCAGATCTTCGTGTACGCAGGCGCCGCATGTGAGCTACGACGCCTTTCAGCCGCTCCTCCCCACATGATGAGCGTCTTGACTTCGAGCATTTCTTCCACTCACATGCACCGCTCGCCAAGCTTACGCGTAGCATCTCCACCCAATGACGCTTCACTGCACTGCAAAACGTAAATGCTGCACCAATGACGACGGACAACAACGCAAGCATTTTCCTCAAGAGCACGAAAGAGGCAGTTCTCCCTCGCACATAACCCCACAAAACATACAAATGTGACAATTCGTTTGCAGGCATGGCACATGTCGAAACGAAGGATTGTTTCGCACCTGTCAGGTATTGTCCGGGGTACGTGTCGTTGTTTCACGCGGCGCTGAAGCGAGGCGAGGACGGCTCGGAGAATCTAACCATCAATGCTCCCTACGATTAAAGAGTTTTTTCGGCTCGAAGGAGATTGAAACGAGCGGTCTGGTCGCGTGCTAGACGTCGTGGTGAGTAGGAGCGTTGAGTTGAGTGTTCACCAAAAACAATTGTACGAGCATAGTTACTCGCATGATGTGTGTATAAGATAGTCGCACATATCTTTTCGATGAGATCAAGCAGCTTCGTATGCTTGCATGAAAAGATCTTCAACTCGCACTATATCTTTTCCTAATCATGTGCAAGCATGCTAGATCTGCAATTCTTTAATCTAGTCGCATGATCCTCTGGAGTGTCCCGGATACTATCCGCGTATGTATCCAGCATAGTTTGCAGATTTTCGTCTTTCATGTATAAGCTTGAATGAGCGCTAAATTTTCGTCTGCATGGGAGCAATCATGGATTTGCTGATCGAAACACGAAACGACGGAAACGGATCAGAGCTAGCTTTGAGGAAGATGAGAAGCAGAGTATATGTATTAGAAGAGCCAGAAAATGTTCAATAAAAACTCACTCTCCGTGCGATATGAGAGTCCTGAACATGCACGACTACAGGTCTGTTCTCGACCCCTTTGCAAAGGGGAGATCAAAGTGCCTAGCAAACCCTCCATTGAAGCGGAAACCAAATGACCCCACCGAGTCGAGGGAGTTGAACAAGAAAAGAGGTATTGAACAGCACCACCGCTCGCAGAACACAAAACCCCGTCATCCGAATCGAAGCTCTCTGCCCTTCCCTTTCGCCCCAGCCACAGGACTCAACGGCGGAAACTCATCGCCCCCACTCTCAATCTCCCTCCTACTCGCCTCCTCCGCAAGACTCAACTGCATCGCAAACTCCAGATCAGACAGCTCCTTCTCGTTGCTCGCGCCAGCAGCAGCGCCCTTGCCCTTCTTCGACGGGCTATCCTTGGTCTTCGGACTAGCAGCCTTCTTGCCTTTGGCATACCTGATCGGGATGTCGAATGCAGAAGGAGGGGTAGAGCTAGGCTCGTACATGCCCGGGCTGTCATTGAGAGACTGGCGGATAGCTTCGGCGATTTCGGCGTCTAGTTCGTCGTCGTCCTTGACGTTCGGAGAAGACGACAGGCCGACTATGCTGGGCTCGGGCGTAACGGTGTCGCTGCTTAGGACAGAGCTTACGCTCTCGCAGCGACGCTTCTCGTCGGCTTCCATACTCTCCTGTGACAACATCGCTGCATAGGCTAGTGCTTCGTCTTCGCCCAGGAGCTCAGTGCCAAAGCGACCAGCCAGACGCTCGGCCTGCTTCTGGCGCTCCAGCTTGTCGCGTTCGAGCTCATACGCTTCGTTGGCAATGTAGTTCTTCAGGTTGACGCGGCCGGTGCCGGCAAATCGCTCGCCTGCGTTGTTGCTTCCGCGTTCGGCGCGTCGAAGCCTGCGCTTGCTACTCTTGTATTGGTTGGCTGCCGACGAGCTGTAGCTCCAGTAGTGCAGCACATTTCCAAGAGACACAGCACCACGTAGAACAGTCGGGTCAGGGTCGAGACAGATGGCGCCGGCAGCAAACATGTTGATGCCGATGCCTTGTGCTGAAGCCTGAGCCTGTGCAATTTGTGTCCGCGCACGCGACTTCTTGCGTGAGTGTAACGTCCTGATGGGCGACATGCTTGAGGCCAGTGTATCCCAAGCCTGTACTACTCCGTCGTTGCCGCCCACGATGAGATGAAGTGCAGACATGGCGAGGCAAGAGATCTCAGGCGACTCCGAGTGGATGATCCTGATGGGCTCGATATTGTTGGCATACTCTGATGAGCGAGAGACGGGAGCGCGAACGTCCCAGATCAGCACAACTCCATTCTTGGTTCCAGCAGCGACAAAGCGTGCTCTTTGACCAGGTATGTCAGAAGGCGAGGCTGGCTGGCTTGCCACGGACATGGGCGAAGCGTAAGGTGAAGACGCAGTGGACGCAGTTGAGAAGCCAAGGGCTGGGTCTTCGGACATCGTCAAGGTAGCAAATGTGGAAATGTCCAGCGTTGTGGCCGTCAACTGAGTGCTCTTGAAGCCTCCGAATGTTAGCTTCGAGCAACGCCACTCTTCCACCAAGTTTGCGCGCTCAGGTGAGCTTGAAGCTGACATGACAGACGACCGGCGGATGCGTTGCGATACACCTCCCAGATCAGGACTGCCAGTACCAGACCCTCCGAACAGCGAAGGTTTTGGCGTCGGCTGCGGTATTGTGATGCGTGTAGAAGTCGCAGTACTCTTCTCTTTCTCGTCCGTCTTAATCCTTGTAAAGCGCCTGACATCGGCTACGTGTCCTTCATCAAGACCACAGTCGAATACCACCATACCCTCGCCAGCATAATTGCCATCGTCGCCTCCGAAGTCGATCTCAAGACGTCGACGCATGTCCCAGCCGAGACAGGCTTTTCGAAACTCCTTCGGTGCTCTTCGTAGGTACTTCTGAATCTCTCTAGTCTCAGCAACGACTTGCTCTTTGCTAAGACACATGCCATCCCATGATGTGCGAGGCGAGTAGCTACCATCGACCTCTGCGTCACTGTAAGGATCGGGTCTTGCAGTGCGTCTGCTGGGCTCGACAACGTTCCAGAAGACACTACGACCAGTGAGCCAGGCCAGATACTCGGTGTAATCTTGAATGGTGCCTTTGGTTGCTTGACTGCGCATCGGGAACTTGGTCAGATAGAAGAGCTCTCCGAGTGCGTTGAGCGCGACGGCCCAGATGCGATTTTGTGCCTGTCGCTTCAACGAGTAGTTCTCGTCCACGGCGATTGCGATAATGGGCACTCCAGGGCTAAGAACCCAACGAGCAGTGAGCTCGCCACGCTGTAGCCGAGAGGCCTGGAGGCCTTCAGTGCCCAAGCTACATGCCGTGACCACACCAGCAGCAGAGCCCATCATCATACCGATGACGCCTTCGGATAGGGTCGGAATCGTGTTCGACTTGGCGATCCAGACACTGCAAATAGCACCACCGTCGAGGCCGAGTTTGGGGATACCTGCTTCTAGCATTGAGAATTCGGAAGGCTCCGCAATGAAGCGACCGCGCATCTCTTCGAGTGAGCGGTAGTAGCAAGAGCCTTCCTGGCAGCCCTGGCCATAGATCATGCCGTATGGCTGAGAGACGTCCATAACATTTGGGCGGCCGACGACCTCGCCAGACCCAAGGCCCCACTCGGCGACGCCTGGGAAGCGCTCTACGAACTGACCATAGAAGTTTGGATCACTCTGGCCCCAAGGATCTACCTTGCCAGTCATTGGGTCACTGCTGGTCACCATACCGACATCATCGGCACCGTGGATGAGTCGCGGCATCCGCTTGTTGAGGCCAGAGCCAAAGGTGGCGTGTATGTGGTTGATGATGGTGAATGTCTGGGCATTGTACTCGATGAAGGGCGCGGCTGTTTGCAGCTGTCCAGCGCGAGAGGGTGTGACTGGGACTTGGACAGGCTTTCCACGAGCCATGGACCGCAGCAGCCTCGTGCGCAAGATGTACTCGCTCCTCCAAGATGCCAACGCCGTCAGCCGAGTGAAACGTCGCTTCTCAGAGCGCACGATATCGCCCGTGTTCTCTAGCGCCAATCGAGTCGCAGCGTCCTCCAGTGCAAGGAGTCCGGGGAAGTAGCGCCCAAAGGCGACCTGCCATGCGTGCGGAGTGGTGACGAGGTCATTGAAGCGGCGCGAGACGAGGGACACGGCGGCGAGGTCGTTTGGCGACAGGTGGGCGATGGCGTGGATGAGGACCTCTGCTTTCGTTAGCCTCTCATCCAAAGCATGGAGTTCACTTCCTGATTGGTATGAATATAAACTCACCATTCGGTAGCTTCGAGATTGGCGAGTTCTTGTCGTCGTCCTTCCTGTTGCTCTTGATGACCTCGAACAAGGGACCTTCAGACGGCTTTTTTGGCGTCTTGATGCGTGCATTCTCGTATTCGCTGATTCTGTCCCGCGGCGCGGGGGTCGTGGCTTTGATGCCCCTCAGTCCGACGTTCTCCGCCGCGCTCTCATCGTGGCCGGTGGCGTTTGCGCGCGTCGCATCGCCCTGAGTGCCACCCGTTGGCGGCTCAGGATCTCCCGACCGCTCACCTGGGTGAGGCAGCAGGGAGTCCTGCAGGTCATCGTCGCGAGGCTGTCCATGTTGGGAGGTAGGTGAGGATTGGCTGTCGTTCTGCTGGGTGGAGATGTTGTGGTTTGCTTTTGAGGGCTCTGGTTGCATAAAACTTGCGTAGAGATTGATGAGGGATGCCGAAGACCGAGCGCAGTAGCGAAGCTCAGTCGAATTGATGGTATGTGTGCGCGGGTGGAGCGTTTCGTGGCGTTGTTGTTCAGAGAAGGAGTCCGGAAATGAGTTTGTCGTGATGTGACTCGGTTTACGCTTGGCGAGGCTAAGTAGATTGCATGTGATGACGATAGCAACTTGCAGACTGACCGATAGAGAGACAAAGAATGGCAGGAGCGACCGTTATGACGGTCTAGCTCACCTCTTTCAAGTTTTTGACAATATGCGAGAGCTTGCTCATCAGTTTGATAGTAAACAGATTGTCCAACAAGTCGGTAGAATTGAACCCAGTGTAATTACATGCTACATGCACAGAACTATCTACAAGTGAATAGTAACGCCCAGATAATATGACCACCCGCCCTCAAGGCACATAAAGCCGCGAATACGCCACAACACTCGTCCGACAGCAAACACAAGCCGTGTAATTCTTCGACGCCAGCCCTACCCGACACTCATCACACAGCGACAAGCAACCACAAGGCCATACAAGCACCGTTCTCGGCGACAGCTGGCAAACCACACATTGAGGCCCGTCGTTGCCCATGCCCTCGCCACCAGTCTCCCAGCTACCAGCTGCATTCTGCCCGAGTGGTGGAGCTGCCGAGCGGCGGCTCAATATCATGTCCTCAAGAAGCTGCTCTTCTTCTTCTGGCGACAACTTGACCGCGTCGCCCATCTTGTAGCGCGATGTGCTGAGGATCCTTGCCTCCTCGCGTTCGCGCATCTTCCGGTACTGCGATCGCGTCAAGACGTTGGAGCTCTCCAGGTGGCGTGCGAGTAGCTTGGCCTCCTCTCGGTCTTCGCTCGTCTTCGGATCGAGTAGATGCGAAAGACGAGCTAGATCCAAGGTGTAATCGGTTGATGGGGTGGACTCCCGGGTGCGCTGGTACGTGTCTTTAGTAGGTGTCTGCTGTCCATCTTCTTCCTCGTCCGACCACTCGCTTTGGTCTGTGGTCGTGGAGAAGGACAAGACGCTGGTAGTGTCATCGTCTTGTTGCTGAATGTAGTCGCTGCTGGTGTCGACATCGCCAAAGCGACCCCCATTCCGCCACCACGAGTAGAGATAGTCGTCCAGACGTTCCTCAGACTCCTCAGATTTGGGCTCTTCATAGAAGCCGCTTTGTCGCAGCCTATCCTTTGCGAATGTTTCGATATCAAAGCTGCTATCCAGACGCACACGCGTTCGATCATCAAGAGTAAGCCACGAATCCGTCGCTGACTGTGATGGCTGGGAGGGTGTCCGATTGACCAACGTTGCTGTACTGTCTACTTGTGGCCCTGCCATGCGTCTCAGCCATCTCGGCCGATATGCAATGTGTAGTCTGGTGAGCAAAGATATCGTGAGCCGTGCATGAATCGCTGCGATCAACTTCGAGATACTTCGAAAAAATTGAAAGGTCAAGAGAAATCGGCTCCTGCGTTGTGCGAGCCCTGCTGGATCGTTACGACCCGTATCCCTGGAATTGCCTGGTGCGCCAGCACTGCGACTTTTTCGTTCTTTTGCATAACCCGAGGTTTGGCCGTGGCCTGGGGCGTTGTCATTGAAATCATCCACCTCAATGCCTGGTGCAAGAGCAGCGCCACGTAATTCGGTAGGTATGCTCGCCAAGCTTCGCTGGAATTGCCGTCGACGCGTGACGATGTCCTCCAGCCTCTTCTTCTCGATCCACGTCATTGGGTGCACATTGACCTTAGTCCCTTCGTTGAGAAAGACGGCTTCGCTGGCTGCTGTCAAGACCGTAAAACCCACTTTGAGTATGGCAGTGTAAAAGTCTTCGTTCCAATTCACGTTCAATGGTGTGATCGCGCTGAGATGTATGTTGGCATGCAAATTCTGGTATGCTGCAGCGAATTTCTCGCGCAGCGTCAATGACTCTGGCTGTCCTGGTGGAGGAGACACCACAGTGATGAGAAGAGCTAGTAGATATATCAATCCACATGCAGCGATGCCGAGAAGTATGAGAAGATGAGGTATGAAGCCAACGATGCACACTGTCGGGAACCGAAGGATGCCAATTGGCGATTGATCAGGATCCGTAAGTCTGCTGGTGAGCTTGGTGAAGCTCCATGCGAAACTCGTCATGTAAGCCAGACCCCAAATCGTAGTGGTGATCAACCTATACCGTGAACGCACACCAGCAATAGCTAGTATGTTGCTCGTGAAGTGACTGACGCTTGAAATGAGGGAAATAATAAGTACTTCTGGTGGAACATTTGCAATCTTGTTGAGCGCGGACCGTGGCATAAGGAAAGATGTTCCGTCGGGCGTGAAGACAGTTTTTGGTCTCAAGAAGCGCGCTGTCTCCACTACCAGGGGTCGCGTCACAACGGCCTCCGCTTCCGCAAAGGCAAGACTGTGTTCAAAAATGGTCATGCCGGCCTCCTGAACTGGCTGCCTGCCCTGAAGGGCACATGCAAGCGTCTCAACGAACTGGCTAAAGCCCAATGACAGGAAGAGTGGCCAAAGAAGAGACAGCGATCCTGACGGGCGGGTAGAGTCATCTTTGAGCGGGAGCATGTTTGCAGCCCTACACGAATCTACTGTACTCTCCCAGAACAAAAGTGCCGAGGACGCTTGCCATAGGTAAGTGCCCTCCGCCGCAAAGTCTGTGTCTAGTCTTCGACCAGGACCTCCATACTGGGTTTGAGACCAGTCAGGCGAGGACTGGCATCGTATTGCTTGGAGTACACTTTGTATCTGGTAGAGGAACAGGAGTACGGGGCAGATGTATATCGCGAATCGTAGTAGCGTACGATCGAAGGACAGTGGCACGCGACTGGACGCGTAGAAGTGTGTTCGGTTTAAAAGAATCGCCTGCGCATATGTCAGCATAACAGTCATCGCTTATGCGCAGGTGTCCTGACTATGGCAAATGTCGCAATGGCCCATTTGCTTGTGACATAGCTGAAAAAGGATGCTACATTCTTCAAAGCCTGAAACATACTGATCTCGTCCTGCGAGTCTGCTACTCCCGATGCTGCTGCTGCGGCTGCCGCGACGGATTGCTGGACGAATTTCTCGGCAGTAGTGGCAACGGTGGTGTTTGTCGCATTCGCCTTGGTAGCCTGGGCGATGACGCTTCCATGGCCTGACCAGACCAAATCTCCCAGCAAGCTGGCCTTCGACATGAGCCGAGGAAACACCATGAGCAAGTCCGCCGGCGAGGGCAGGTAAGAGCTGGCGTTATTGAGGGCCGCGGACGCCTGCATCTTGAGGCTGCGGACACCCGAGGGTGGTATACGGAACGAGAACGGGGCCAGAAACGTTTCTATCGATGCGGAAGTCTGCTCATCTTCACAGGCAAGCGATCAGTACACGCTGAGCTTCCTGCGACGATGGATGGGAAAGAAGTGCTGTTTCGGCGGTTGTTGTTGCGAGTGTCAGCGAGGGCTCCGTCACGTTGCTTTCCGCAAGCATCGGACGAACTAGCGGATGGGCCCTGCCGACTTTACCGACTCCAACTCTCCTTCCCAACGGCGAGTCGCATCAACTTGTCTTCAACACCACGTTTGCCGACAGTGAAACTACGCAATCTACCTGCAATCAACAACTCCGGCGCATGTGCATCCCGGGAGACTCTAGGCATGACCGACATGGTGTTGGCGTATTCGACATGTACACTCCGTGTCATGGTTAAGACCAGGTTGTGACTGAACAAGTCTTGGTGCATATTAGCTGTCTTTTGCACGACAATTGATAAAGACTACAGTGTCATGGGAACTGTATCAGACTTGCAGCCGACGCCGGGCCATTCATCGTAAATTCGACGAAAGCCACGCATCACGGGATATGCCTCTCACAAATTACGT
>Ga0265797_10001971_pt1 | contig 35450 bp, 33 predicted proteins | sample P2T30metagenome_FD_192433 | JGI IMG/M metagenome (GOLD analysis project Ga0265797, IMG submission 192433) | Plant litter microbial communities from East Loma Ridge, Irvine, California - P2 T30 | ecosystem: Environmental > Terrestrial > Plant litter > Unclassified | place: USA: California...
AGTCAGATCGCAGGAAAGCAGGCAATTGACGGGATGATAGGCGTGAGAAACTACCCACCTCCTCAACATCTGTCTCATCATATAAAGCTGGCAGCTCAGTTTTGCCCCATATGCCGTTCATCGGAGGCTCAAAGTAGTCTTGCGTCTTGTGCATAACGGTCGCAGATTTCCGTGCCATTCGCGCGTAGGCATACGACATGCTCGAGTAGTATCTGTGTTTCCATAGTGGATCGGCGTGGATGCAGCTAAGGGGATTCTCGGGCGATAGTGAGTCGTCGTAAAGCTCTGGTTGCCCTGGTATAAAAATGTGTCAGGATTCACAGTGTAGGAGGGAAGTGATGCAAGAATTTTTAAAGTACGCGACTAACATATCTGCCAAATCGTCACATATTCCTCATTCGACCCACAAGCAAGTCTCCGCGCATCTTCGCTCGCTCCGCCCGTGTAGAAGAGGGCTTTGCCGATTATCTCTTGTCGATATTCTGGTCTTGTGTTTTCGAGGAACCATTGCATTGTGAATCTATCGATGCTTTCGCAAGCTCCACTGGGTCCGGATACGAGAGGCTTCTGGGGGACGTAGATGGGTGCTGACACCGCTGCTGCTGCCCACAGCACGGCAACGGTAAGCAATCGAAACAACGCCATGGACTTGTGTCAATCTGGCGTCTTTTTCTGAAGGTGAATAGACGACCCTCGGTGCATGGAAGGTTGAAGCAGCCTTGTGCTGTCCACCGCGCCAGATATGTGCGCGTTGCAGGGGGGCAGTGCTATGTGATTCAGCCGCACCCAATGTGGCGAAGCCTCCCCGCCTATGAACGATCCTTCGCTTATACTGCAGGCGATATTGCAGAACAGCCACCAAGACTGCGAAAAGCGAGCTTGCATTCACGGTGGTCCATCCGAGAATCTGCTATTCGACCTCCTCCTCCTCCGCCTCCTCCTCGGTTTCGGCCGCAAACACTTCCTTGCTAGTCGCTTTGTCCGCCTTCTTACACAAGAAAGCCTTACGCACTACTTGGTGGTGCGAATCCGGATACATCAACGCCGTGATTCTTGCCCACGTCAGTTTCGATTTCCGCAGGCGCTTGATTCTTCGCACATCGATGGAGCGGAGCTTGATGCGTGGCGGCCGGCCCAGGCGCGTGGCGTACTCTCCCCCCATGTTAGCGCGCATGAAAGCCTTACGCACATTCTGGAGGTTCCGATCCGGATACATCGTTTCCGTGATCTCTTGACACGTTCCACCCTTTTCCCGCAAGCGTTCGATCTTTCGGATTTCCTTGGGTCCGATCTTGAGGGCTGGCGGCCGGCCGTTGCGCTTGCCGCGATCGTGTATCTCGTGGCGCAGGGTAGCCCTGCGGACGCTCCACCACTTCTGATCCGGGTATTCCAGCCTCGTGATCTCTTCCCACGACGTCTTCGCCTCCAGTAAGCGTTTGATCTCCTCGTGGTCGGCGGGTGGGATCTCAAAGGGTTGTGGGCCGGGGGGTATATCCACGTGTGCCTGTTTTCTGCGCCGTAGAGTTTCTCCATGCGCTGCAAGATGAAATCGCGCGCCGCCATGGGGTGTTTCTTGGGCAAATACATGGCTACAATCTCGTGCCATTTAGTGTTCGCGGCGCGGAGGCGTTGGATGTCTTCCGGCACGGCGGGTGTGATCTTGTCAGTGATCGGCCTGTAGCGATCGCTACGGTTGCCGTCTTGCTTGAGGAAACTGATGCGGACGAGCTCGGCAGATTGTGCTGGAAACTTCATGACTCTGATCTGTTCCCACGTCTTCCCCTCAAGCCGCAAGCGCTTGATGTCTGCTATCTCGACGGGCGGCATCTTGCTAGAAGGTGGCTTACGAAATTCGCCAGCTTCACTAGATTGCCGGAGGACATCTTTGCGCAGGGACTCTGATGTGCGACCTGGGTACTTCATATCTCTGATCTGATCCCACGTCTTCCCCTTTTGCCGCAAGCGTTTGATGTCTACCATGTCGGCGGACGCCATCTTGCGGGGACACGGCTTACGATATTCGCCGGCTTCATTGTCTTGCTGGAGGACAGCTCTGCGCAGGGATTTCCAATCGCGGCCTGGATACTTCATATCTGTGATCTGACCCCACGTCTTCCCCTCGTGACGCAAGCGCTGGTTATCGGACATGTCAGCGGAAGAGAAGTCGAATTTTGGCGCACGTTGTGCTCGGATGCTGGCATCCATCTGCTCGACATAGGCTTTGCGCAATGATTCACGGGTCGTCGTCTTTGGGTACATCTGAGCCGCAATCGCTGGCCGCGTCATTTTCGTCTCGCGTAAGCGGCGAAGCTCTGCAATGTCGGCAAGGGGTGTTCTGAACGGGTGGGGGCCAGTTCTGCCGCGAAAATTGGATTGCCGATTGGAAGCGGTGTCTGTTGCCATTGCGGATATGCCGTGGCCAGTCTCCTTGTGGCTACTGGTTCGCCTCCTGCAAACAAGGCGTAGCTGCTCGGGAGATGTGCCTGGATACATCGTGTCCGAGATCTCTCGCCAGGCGTGCGTCTCTCGCAGGCGTCGGATCTTTGCCAGATCAGCAAGGGACATTTCCAACCCAGGGCGGCCATACTTTTCGACGCTGGAATCTTCACATTGCTGAATAAAAGCGTAGCGCACTTGCTGTATCGCTTTGTCTGGGTACTTCGTCTCCCTGATCTTGTCCCAGGTGGCGCCGCCGCTGCGCAAACGTTCAATCTCTGGCATGTCAGCGAGAGGAATGGCCAATGCATGCTTGCTGGAATTGCTGCGATGACCACCGGTCTGTCGAGGACATGTTACGCGTACTCGAACATCGTGGTGTCTCAGGCCCGGACACGTCAAAGTGCATTAAGGAGCTTCATTTTCGCGGGCGTCCCAGCCAGGCCTCTAAGCTGACGAGACGCGCAAGCAGAATAAACTCCCGGTACTATGCCGTGCTGTTTCTCCAAGAAGCATACCAGATGCTCCACATGGCCGCAGTTATTTATGAATTGAATATTTCAAACGTTGAAGGTTGGAGTTTCGAAATTCGAAGCTCCAGGTTCGCGTCGTATGTCGCGCGCATGGCGGAAGCCGTCAGCCAATCGGAAGTGCTGTCTCAGACTTTCTGCGACTCTCGGCTCCATCGCACCTTACTTGCACTGTCGTTGCATGGCAACATATCTTGTTTGATATGCCAAGCACATGCAATGATTTCCGCTGAATAATAGACAACACTTATACCGAACCACTGCGATTCATTAAAAACTTGTCTATGGTGCAATATCATCGTCGCAAGTGATCTTAGTCGAGCTTGGTATGGGCCTCCGCGGCTTTGATTGAAGAAGTATACTATGAAGACATGGCTCTACGCTACATATATATGACCAATGGCATGCGCTTCGACCTCATGTTGATACGAGCTTAAGCCACAAGAGGCATTGGCGTTACCGTCTGCTCCAGCGGCTTCACCAAAAGAGCTGTTTCTTCTGAAAGCGTGTCCAAACTTCTTTCTCACAGTATTTTCAAGCGTCAAACGCGGTGTTTCTGGGTCAATTGTACAGCTAATTGTAGCCCAGAGGTCACCATCATCTCTCAATCTCCTGATCAGAATCCACTCATCATCCGAGAGCTCTCGTCGAGCCGCATGCTTTTCCTGAGATCTGGATCTATGCTCAGATATACGATCCGAGCATGCCTTTTGGAATGCTCTGCGCACTTTCGCAGGCGTGAAAGCGGGCCATCTGGACTCTTGTATGTCTTGCCAGCTAGTCCCTGGCCTCCGCATGTGGACAATGTGATGAAATTCAGCGTCAGAGAGGTGAGGACCGAGGTCATCAAACTTTATAGAGGTGCCATCCGCATGTCGTGGTCTGGTGATCTTCCATCGCTGCTTGCAACCGAGTTCCGAGCGGTGTAACGCCTTTGCGATTTCATCCAAGCTGGATCCGGCTTTTCGCATACGAACCAACTCTGCTTCGTCTTGAGGTGTCCAAACACTGAAGGAGGGCCAAATTTCGCCCATGGCACGGGTTTGCCGCCATCTCTTATCGACAGCCGGAAGTGTGCGATTCATTTTCTGCGCGACCTGTGCCATGCTCAGCCCCTCCTTGGCTAAGCTGTGCAAACGCGCGATCTCCTCACCAGTCCAGTGACGTCCTCGACGCCTTGCCTGACCAGAGTTATCATGTGGGCCGGAACGACAGGCACTCGATTTGCTCCTCTTCAGTTTTGTATGAACTGAGGCTACAGTCCGCGGTGCGAACTGTTTCGCGATCTCCCTAACAGATGCTCCGCTTTCGCTCAAGGAGAGTAGTTTTTGGGTTTCCTGGGGTGTCCAACTTCGCCGACCTTGTGCCACTGGTGCACCTGACGATCTGTAATATAGTATGCTGGCCACTGCGGAGTATGATCTGCCTGAGAGACGAGATGGGATCGCATGATGACTGAGACCATCGTCGGCTAGCTTTTGTACTAGACTAATCTCTTCTGGTGTCCAGGATGCTCTGGCACCCTTCCGGAGCTTATAAGGAATCACCGGCTTCTCGGTACCAGACTCGCTTTCTGACTTCACGCCGACCGTTGCATCTGTCGAAGCCGTGTACGATCTCCATGTCTTTGGTGAGCGGCCGAAGCGGAGAATGTTTAGACACGGGAGGCGCCATCCCGACTTCGCTTTCAGGATAGCCATCTCTCATGTGTTGACGCGCGGGCTCAAGGGGGCAAGCAGGAAAAAGCAGGCGCGATTCGTCTTGTACCCTTCAAATGAGATTTTTGAGCTGGATGTAAACACGGCGTCCGAGAGTAATTGAGAAGAGGTGATGTTTGATGGCATTTTGTGATGTGACGTTCGCGAGACAGGTTAAACATTCATACATGTACAGTATTCATGTTGGTGGCGCGCGCCGCAAACTTGATCCGTGCATTTGGTGCTTTAGGGTTAGTGTCTACTACACATCACTGCAAGCAGTCTTGCGCATCGTCCGTGTTTCCATACATGTATACATCTTGCATGTATGTATGAGGAACAATCGTTCAGTATATCTTTTTCGATTTAAGGCGTGACTAGCGAAACCAAAATCGACTGGATGCTGCACTGGAGTGCAAACTTCGTTGTACGTGATTGAGTACATATCTACATCAAAATCCATTCCCTGCGTATCGATGAGGTTCTCCTCTATGAGCTCGATGGAATACATGTCGTCGGCATCGTGTGTCAGCGCAGCAGAGTTATCCTGCAACGAGAGCTTACAGGGAGCCTCCAGTCATATGGAATTCCCTATATCCAATGGAAATCTTATTAAGACGAAATTTGTACTCGCGACAACTCGTCAGCACTATATGAGATGCATGTCAATGTCGTGACTCGCCACTCGAGACATGGTCGATGTATTAAGTTAAGCGCATTCGACTCGCAATGCTGCTATCGCTTCCACGGATCCGTATGCCGACCGTCTGAGCTGAGATCACAATCACCGCGGTCGCCAGCACCATCGACCAATCCTGTGAGGACTTCTCGATCGCAGCTCGAAAGTGGTATTACTCATTCTTCAGCTTTATCCCTTAGCGTTCGGTCATATGCTCTTTGCAAGCCGCCACCTGTGCTCGGAGGGTAATCGCCCGTGCCCGCTATAGCCTTCCATGACTCTCCTTTCTGACGCAAATTTTGGATCGTGTGCATATCAGTGGCAGACAGTTCGCATTTCGTGAACCGCCAAAAGTCTTGCTTAATAGAGCCAAGCTGATACTGCGGGAAAAGCGATCCTATCGAAGACCATGAAGCGGCCTGATCTCGCAGCGACCGGATAGTCTGGTAATCATCGAGTGAAAGTTGCGTATGCGGATGAATTGGACGACGCCTTGACCATGTGCCGTGATAGTGGTCAGGCATGATACGATTCCACTGGTAAACAATAGCAGTGTTCGAACGCCCGAGCGTTGCTGCGATTGTTTTGAAAGTGGCCCCGTCTGATCGCATCTGCCGAAGCTGTTCGTTCTATTCTGTGCTGAATTTACTTGCTTTCGAAGGGAACTGAAAACCAATTTTCCAGGCCATTTTCAGACGGATGGAGCAGTGCGACCTAAAGTTTTGGCTACCTCATGCGCATCGGTTCCTTGTAGGGCGAGTTCGGTCAAACGTTGTGTCTCTTCCTGAGACCAACTTCGTCTGCGATTCGATGGTCTCGCGGGTTTCAAGACACGATGATTTAACGCCGCGTGAACGCTCCGTGGCCTACGAGTGGGAAAATGCGCGCGAATTTTATGAAGTGACGCCCCGTCCTCGTGAAGTTTCTGAAGCAACTCGAGCTCCGCTGGTTGCCATGTGGATCTTCTCTCTTTTTGGTCGGATATGCCATAGGAGCGCACATCTAAGCCGCGCGGACTAGACATGAGAACTCTACGTTGTGCGTGGACAGCGTTCAATGCCCGCGTGGGGAACAGTGCCGCGATTTCTTGGATTTTCATACATTTGTCGTGCGCATCTTTGAGCGTACGAATTTCATCCGCGCTCCACGCAAGACGTAATCGTTTGGTGTATAGTCCTTGTTGCTCATCGCAAGGCTCCGCTTTGGCCGCACTGATATTCTGAGATGAATCCAAGACTTCCGGAACATCCACAGAGCGCAAGCCATCCGCCGTGTTTGTGCAGTTTGCCAATGATGAAAAGCGTTTGCGAGCAACAGCAGACAGTTTCGTAGCCTGGCCAGCGAAGGAAGGACGAAAGAAACGCGCTATCTCAATGAGGGGTCTCATGTCTGGAGTCCCTGGGCGCTGACGCCTTCATGACCTTTTTAGGGAGTCCAGATTTTGCTGATGTTGATGCGTGTGTCGCAGTCTAGCAGTAGATAAAATAGTGGGATTGAGTCCAGATATTCAAATGTGGTTGTCGCTATTTTGGCCACTAGAAGACGAACGACCAAGGGACGTTCGGGGCTTTTAAGCGGACTCGGCTTGACAAACCCCCGAGCGCCGCGAATCCCGTTCACTCTCCCGGCCATGCTGGATGGCATTGTATTTCACGGTTCCTACATCTCGTGCCTTCATTCTTTCTTTTGCTGAAAGATTTGCGGAAGCCTTTTAGCAGAACAAACATAAAGTCATAATCGCTACACACTCTAGATCTAAAGCTTCGCATTCCACGCCGCACGATCCGCCGACTCCAACACCTTCGACCTGCCATCCCAAAACAACGGACAGAGCTGGAACCACTTCTCCCTGCTGCACACCGAGTGCACCGATCGCTTGTGTCCCAAGTCCACGTACTTGCCGATAGTCAATCCCACCGAGTTCTCGTACGAGAGAATGGTGCCGCCCGTCGCTTTTGGCTCGCCGACCACGTTCGCCGTGCGCACGTCGTCGAGGAAGCAATAGTGGATACAGCTGGAATACCATGCGTTGACGCGGTGTGAGCCGCGGAAAGAGGCGTCGCCGACGAGCGAGTGGCGGCCGCGGTCGTAGTCTTTGGCTTTGTAGTGGGCGCCGTAGTGGTCCTCCTGCTTTGGGTCAGTATACTTGCATGCGCGGGAGTCTGGGGTCTGCTGCGGCGTACCTTTGCCCAGTAGAGCTCGTAGTAAGAGAAGCGCGTCTCGTCGAAGCGGCCGAACAAGCACAGAACGTGAGGGTCGAAGTGGAGCTTGCGGAGATACTCGCGGTGCTCGTCGAGCGTGCCAGTCTCGTTCCAGCCTTTGGCGACGCGCGGGTCGTTTTGCCAGGTGTTGAACAGCTTCAAGTGCTCATCGTTCTGCCAGTCGATCACTTCGAGCGAGAAGTGCTCGTTTAGCTCTGGGATGTAACGGCTGTAGCAGATAGATCCAGGGTGAGGCTTGGGCTGGCGAGTTGGGTGGAGTGTGTAGATTGGTTGCTCGGGGAACTTCATAGTAAACTGCTGGTGCTCAGGCATAGTGGGATATTCGGACATTGGCTTCCTAACAGGTCCTTGAGTTCCATTGCCAGCAGCCCAGATCGGACGTGAGCCCACGGGCGAGGCAGCACCTTGCCAGAACGCGCTTCGTAGGATGAGGATATCACCATCGCTGATGCCGTTGTTCTCCACTGCCCGCCACGGTTGCGGGTGCTCGATAGCAAGACCGGTGGCGAGGAGTTCGTGGCGGATCAAGTCCTGACTGGATCCTTTCAGTGCCAGCCTGAAATACTCAATCGTCGGATGTGCGAGGTAGATTGCGTGAACGACGTTCCAGATTTGACCAAGAGTTGGTGCTTCTTGACCAGGCCATTCGAATGTAGTTTGCGGGCTGCGGTATGCTCGTGCCCAAGCACCGTTGTCGCTTGCTGGTGGGCATTGCTCAGCCGGACGAGATGTCAGATCGCGCCATGTCAAGGTCTCCGAGTGCAGGGATTCTGGGAGTGCTGTCGCGTTGGCTGGTTGTCTGTCCAGCGTCAAGTTGAACTTTGCAGGCGTAACATCCTTGTTGCAATTGACCTGGTATGAAGTGAGGAAAGGGTGCGGGAGTTTGACCGCGGGGTATATTTGAGGAGACATCTTGGTATAGTGCAGAAAAGTTGTGAATTAGATCCTACGAAGTATGATAGAAAGGACGATCTGAAGAAGATCAACGACAATCTCTCTCTACAAAAGCCGAGCGATTGGCACCGTCAACCTTGAGCATGGACCTGCATCGGTGAAGCGGGTTGACCTGACTTTGTTCGGAGCGCCAGGCTAGAACGGCAAGTGCCAAACAGCAGCTAGTTTGCTCTCAAAACCCAAACCCCGACACGAATGGACGAGGCACACGAGATGCCTATTCCTCGTGGCTCCGATGCCGCGGCTAGGGCAACCCCAGACCATCTCTGGCCCGTGAAAATGCACCTTGCCCGTGACGATACATGGATAGTTGGGCTTGTATCACTGAGGACTATACACTTGCGGCTTGATCAATATACATCCCGACTCAACACATCCCACCCACAATCATGTCTCTGAAACAACAAGAACACAACCACGAAAATTTCACTGTCACTTTTCCGAGAGACAGAGTCGTCTTGGTCACCCTGAACAGGCCCGGAAAGCTCAATTGCATCGATACTACTACAAGCAAAGAGATCGCTAAGATCTGGGAGCAATTTGACCAAGATGAAGACCTCTGGGTTGGCATCATCACTGGCAATGGAAGGGCTTTCTGCACTGGTGCCGATCTTGCTGGTAAGTTTCCCATGCTGACAGAGACACTGAATTGTTCCGTTAATCTTTTGTAGAATGGAATCAGATGAACGCAAACGGAGTGGTCAACGACATGTCTGCACCCGGTCTGGCTGGTCTTCCTCGCCGCGATGGCAAGAAGCCAATCATCGCCGCAGTCAACGGTATCACTATGGGCGGAGGATTCGAGATGGTGGCCAACTGTGATATGGTCGTTGCCTCGACATCGGCAATGTTTGCCCTACCAGAGGCGAAGCGAGGAATTGTTCCTGTCGCCGGATGCCTTCCACGATTGACACGCACACTTGGCCTGCAACGATGCACTGATCTGGCTTTGACCGGCCGCAGCGTCGATGCTCGCACAATGTACGAATGGGGCCTCGTCACTCGGCTAGTAGATGCGCCCGCCGACGTGGTCGACGCCGCGGTCAAAGTTGCAGATGAGATGTGCAGCAACAGCCCAGACTCGCTGATTGTCGGCCGCAAGGGCATTCGGCTCAGCTGGGAGAGCGGCAACGTAGAGGAGACTGTGTCGACCTTGGCGGATCAATGGTACCCTCGCCTGTTTGAGGGTGCTAATTTTGTCGAAGGAATCAGGGCGTTCGCAGAGAAGCGCAGCCCGAAGTGGGTTAATTCCAGGTTGTGATGAAGTGGGATGAAGAAGATCGGGAGAGAGGGCCCAAGCTGAGCGTAGCTCCTCAGCAAAATGATCAGATAAAAGTTTTATCAGATGAAAAATCGCTCGTTTTTCCCCGGAAGCCCTAAGCGCGGACAACTTCATCCACCACACCAAAGCATGGACATGGCAATGTTGCAATGTTCTCTCGCTAACACTAACCATCTGAGGCATGGATGACGGAGCCCCCTGCCTGGCCGACCTCGCTTGCCATCATCATCGGCTGATCTCGGGCTTGTCTGATGATCTGATTACAATTTAGCGTCCCCGTCTCATGCATGCTCCACCATCTGCCTTAGTGCCACCAGCCGCACAGATGCTCGAGTGGGCGCTTTGCGAAGGGTCTGGTTTTGCGACCCACGCCTAGTCATGTCTTACGATGCATTGGGCAAGGTTGGCACGCTGGAGGAATCGGCCCATCGTTATGGCGGCTTTCATGGCGGCCCTAGCCGACCTCGGCGTAGTCTTGCTCGTGGTCAAGACTTCTCCAGGGTGTTGCAGAGCTGGCCAAGACTAAAGACGACTCCAAGATTGTTGATCGAAAGATCAAGCACCGTCCTGCTGCAAGCCAAGTGACACCTTCCTCCTGGATATTACCTTGGCTGCCTTCGCGTCTTGGACGGTGACGATCTTGGATGAATCTGGCTGAGGCCTATCTACACCAATGATGGAAGGCATCAAAAAGTTCACTGGCTACTATAGGCTACTGGTGGCCGGAAACCCTTCGAAGCTCGAATTGCTAACTCTGGTATCTGGAGTCATATTCTCGATAGCGGCTGGTGTGCCATTCCCGATCATTGGCATCTTGTTCGGTGAACTACTGGACGACTTCAACGGAGCGACATGCAGTCAAGGAGATGGAACCAGCGACAGCTACCAGGGTGACATCAACAGCAAAATCCTAATCATCTTCTACCTGGCCATTGCCCAATTTGTCTTGATCTATGGACATCTTTTCTGCTGGAGCTATGGCGGCGCTAGACTGGCTCAGAGACTACGAGAGTCGTATCTTACGACCTTGATGCGACAGGAGCCATCCTTCTTCGACAACCTTCCTCCTGGCGAGGTGGCTTCGAGACTGGACAGCGACATCCAGACTATTCGTTCCGGCACAGCGGAGAAGGTTGGAATCTGCCTCTCAAGTTTCTCCTTCTTCATCACGGCATACATCGTTGCTTTCATCAAAAACTGGGAGCTTGCCGCAATGTTGATCTCATTGATCCCCGCATACTTGTTGATGTCCTTTATTGGCGGTCACTACATTGAGAAATACACTGGTTTGATGTCAGACCACGCAGCTACGGCAGCATCTATTGCTTCGGAGTCACTGTCGAATCTGGTAGTGGTACAGGCCTTCGGAGCCAACAGCCGCTTGGAAGAGAAGTTTTCGAAGGCGTTGGCCGCTTCCCGCAGTGAGGGTATCAAGAAAGCCACTGCAATCGGTGTACAATCTGGTATTCTTTACTTCGTTGCATACGCGGCGAACGGCTTGGCCTTCTGGCAAGGAAGCCACCAAATCGCAGATGCTGTACGGGACATCAACAGCGGTGGTACCACTGTCGGCGCGGTTTTCACCGTGATCTTCATTCTCGTTGAAGGTAAGAATCAATTTCCCATCCCATGGGAGCTATAGCTGACTATGTCGTAGCCACTCTGCTTCTCAGTCAGGTCGCTCCGTTCATCCACTTGTTTGCGGCCGCAGTTGGCTCGTACGAGAAGCTGCGAAGAGATATTGACCGCGAATCTCTAATTGACGGCACATCTCTGGAGGGTACACGCCTTCCACACCCAGAGGGTACCATCGAGTTCAAGAACGTCTCCTTCGCATACCCCTCGAGACCTGAGATCACCGTCCTTGAGAACTACGATTTGGTCATCCCTGCAAACAAACACACAGCTCTTATCGGTCTCTCTGGAAGTGGTAAATCCACCATCGCTGGTCTGGCAACGAGACTTTACGACCCGAACGAGGGACAGATTTTCTTCGACGGCCACGACATCCGCGAGCTCAACGTCTTCGATCTGAGAAGCTCGATCAGCTTGGTGCAACAAGAAGCACCACTACTTGACAGATCTCTGTTAGAGAACGTTGCACATGGACTGATCAATTCACCTGATCCCGACCACGCTGACCTCAAGTCAACCCTTTTAGGCACCGAACTTGCAGAGGTCGCTAAGGAAGTCCGAGATGGCGATGACCTTACGGTGGCAGCAGAAAGGCATGGCTCTATTGTCGCACGTATTGTCCAGCTGGTGCGCAACGCTGCAGTTCTTGCGGACGCGGATGACTTCATCTGTGCTTTGAAGCAGGGATATGGTACCACCGTCGGCTCAAGTGGTCGCCTGATCAGTGGTGGCCAGAAACAGCGAATTGCACTTGCCAGAGCATTAATCAAGGAACCAAGAGTGCTCATCTTGGACGAAGCTACAGCATCTTTGGACTCAAGAAGTGAGCAGCGTATTCAACGGGCAATTGCCAACATCTCCAGCGGCAGGACCATGATCACCGTGGCACACCGACTCTCCACTATCACCAACGCGGATAACATTGTTGTCATGCAGAAAGGACGTTTTCTCGAACAAGGAACTCACGCCGAGCTGATGGCTCGTGATGGTGCATACGCTGGCCTCGTCAAATTGCAAACGATTGGCACCACTGAGGAACCTACCACTGCTGCTGCCAACGTTGACTTGGTTGCCTCTTCCGACTTACTCAACGAGAAAGCTGAAGCCACTAGCGAGGATCAGATAGTTGACGAGAAAGCACAAATGACGAGCAAGGAGACTGAGCCAGAGTCTACCGAGGAAGATGAACCACCGTCACCGAAGAAGTCCCTCTGGGATCTTTGCCGTGGCTACGCACCAGCATTGAAGCCGCACCTACTCGTCATCTTTATTGCCCTTCTCGGATCAGTGGCAGTTGGTGGCGCCTTCTCTGGTGAGGCCGTCATCTTCGGTAACACTGTTGGAAGCTTGAACCCTTGCAAGACCCCAGCCTTCATTCGTTCGCACGGAAACTTCTTTGGGCTTATGTTCTTCGTTCTTGCAATCATTGAGTTCTTTGCCAACCTTATTAGCTGGGCAGGATTCGGATGGACCTCCGAGCGCCTTGTCTACACGGTTCGTGTGCTGTCTTTCAGGTCACTCTTCGAACAGGACCTTGAATGGCACCAATCCGAAGGCCGCTCGCCCTCAATGCTTCTCTCTTACATCACCAGAGACGGCAATGCTCTCGCTGGCCTCAGCGGATCCGTGCTCGGCACGTTGTTCTCAATCACAGTGAACCTCTTCGCTGCTATTATCCTCACACACATCGTCGCCTGGAAAATTGCTCTGGTCTGCCTGTCATTGGTACCACTTCTCCTCGGATGTGGCCTCATGGAACTCACTGTTCTTGGAAAGTTTGAGGAAAAACACGAAACCGCTTACACTCAATCTGTCGCAATTGGTGTGGAGGCCGTCACTTCGATCAAGCTTGTCGCCGCTCTTTCCTTGGAAGAGGAGACTCTTGGAACGTACAAGAGATCTTTGGTCGGGCCACGCAAGGAGACTTTCCGTGTGATCTTGCAAGCCAGCTTCTGGCAAGCAATGACTTACTTCCTCGGCAACTGCGTCAACGCTCTCTCCTACTGGTGGGGTGCTAAGCAGATCATTGCTGGTAACTACACGCAGACACAGTTCCTCATTGTCGTGTTCTCACTTCTCGTGGGCGCACTACTTTGGGCGCAGATGTTTGCCTTGGCACCTGAGCTCTCCAGCGCTCGTGGAGCCATGGCTAGAATCTTGAGCCTGATTGAGATCGGTAAAGATGGCATGAGATCACATGTCCCTGACCCTGACGTGACCCACCGTCTCGAGGACAAGGACGTGGAAGCCATCGCTGAGTCTAAGCCAGTCCATCTGTTCGATGGTCGTCCTTCGAGTGTCCAGTTCTCCAACGTCCACTTCGCCTACCCTGCTCGCCCTGACTCTAAGGTCCTGAACGGCCTTGACATCAAGGTCCAGCCAGGCCAATTCTGCGCCTTGGTTGGTCAAAGTGGTGCTGGCAAGTCAACTATTATCTCGCTCATTGAGCGTTTCTACACCCCTCAGTCCGGTTCCATCCTTGTCGATGGCGTCGACATCACGAAATCACGAGATGTCTCCTTCCGCGATACCATTGCCTTGGTGCCCCAAGAAAGCGTACTCTTCGAAGGCACCGTCGCTTTCAACATTGGCCTAGGCTCCAGACACTCGCAAGAAGCCACTATGGAGGAGATCATCGAGGCCTGTAAGCTAGCCAACATCCACGAAACCATTAACGACCTCCCAGATGGATACAACACACTCTGCGGACCCAATGGAAGCCAATTCTCTGGTGGTCAGAAGCAGAGATTGTCCATCGCCAGAGCCCTCGTACGCAAGCCGAAGCTGCTCATCCTCGATGAGTCCACAAGCGCACTTGATGCCGAGTCGGAGAAGCTTCTCCAGGACAGTCTGGAGCTTGTCGCGAAGCAGACCACTGTAATTGCTATTGCCCATCGCTTGCGGACTATCCGTAAGGCGAATGTGATCTTCCAGATTGAGGCTGGACAATGCTTCGTGTCTGGAACTCACGAGGAGTTGATGTTGAAGTCTGAGACGTATCGGGAGAACGCAATGCACCAGACAGTGTAGATAGAAAAGCGAATCTTAAATTTTTCATACATGCAAACACTTCATCTCGTAATCCACCTTTCCACAACAATAAAGATAAGTCCTGAGACGTGCCGTCTTCACAACACTGGAAGCTTAGTTGGTCTTCGAATGAAATTTGATAAACGTGCTAACTAAGGAACTTGCAAACTACAGCCAAATGACTAGCTACTGACTCTCCAACTTCAGCTCAGATTGAGGGTTGGCCACCTCTGCCACAACGCCAGCGAACTCCTCCAGAATTTCCTCCACTCTCTTCGTTTCCTTGACACTGCCCACAACTCCAGCATGTAGCTTTCCATCCTTGACGAACGTAACAGCCTTGAACGGATACGCCGCATCGCCGTGCGGGTTCATAATATCCACTCTACAGCTACCATCCGCGAATGGCATTGTATCGAAATCTTCGAAGTCCTGATGATGCACGATCGAGTCGAAGAACTTGGCACCAGGCGCCCAGGAAGCACAATCACTCGCAACGTCGCCGAAGCCAAGGAAATCGTGCGCTGATGACTCGGCCATTTGGCTCTGGACGTGATGCAGGAGGTCCATTGCAGTCCACTGCGGCTGCATTTGCACGCGCACGGGCATGATGTTGTAGCATGGGCCTACGACTTCTTCGATGTTTTGCAGGTCCACGTTGCGGCCGGAGGTGACTGCGCCGAAGGTTACGTCCAGAGTCTTGAGCTGGCGAGACAGGAACAGTGCCCATGCTGCGGTGAGGAGGTTCGACGTTGTAATTTCGCTAGGGCGGTCGACAGTCTGGACCTCCTTGGACAAGAACAGGCCGCGGTCGGACAGATTCTTGGATATTCCTTCCAGCGTCGTCAGCGAAGAGTCTGTGAGGAGGTTACGCCAGTATGCTTGCGCGTTCTTCACAGCAGCTTCGTCGCGGATCGCGGCAACGTATGCTGGGAAAGCCACGAAGTCATCGACCTTGTCTTCAGAGTATAGGGTCTCGAGATCACGAAGGAGGCGAGGCAAAGACACGCCGTCGTATTGGGCGTGAGACAGACGAACGACAAGGCCAGTGCGGTTGTCAGAAGCTTCCACGAGCCAGGCTTGGAGGAAAGGTATGCCTAAACAGAATTCGGCATCTGCATCCTTTGTGCAAAGGTCTTCAACACCATGCCCCAAGGTAGTTTCGATTTTGTGAGTCAACAGTGGTACTTCGAGGTTGCTGAGTACGACTTGGTAGAAGGCTGACTCGGTCTCGACAAAGACGCAACGTAGGATGTCATGTGTCTCGACTAGCTTGTTGTATGCGTTGCTCAATCGCTGCTTATCAATAGAGCCATCGAACAGGACCGTGGTGTACTGGACCGATGTGTGAGGCTTGTTGATAGTAGCCTTAATGTCCACTTTCTGCAGATCTGTGGCGGGCAGGACATCTTGCACAGTCCAAGACTGATCGGCAAGCTTTGGCTGGATGTTTTCAGAGACGAAGCGGCCGCTGTCCTTTTCGGCAAGAGTTGAGAACGCTTTGTAGGACTGAGCCTGAGCTTGCGCCGGACGGTTGACCTTGAGCACCCGAGCGGCATCGCTCAGACGCATGTTTTGAAAGATGTCGGCCACTGTCAAACTGTGTCCCTGGCCGCGAAGGTTGGAGATGAGCTTCATAGCCAGTACAGAGTCTCCACCGAGGCGGAAGAAGTTGTCGTCGACATCAATCTGCTGTTCGGGGATCCTCAACACCACAGACCAAGCGGAGCGCAAGATGCTAGCCGGTCCACTGAGCTTCGTAAGTTTGTTGTTGTTGGCCCATGCCTGCTTCAAGCCATCATTGATACGCTTGAGATCGTCGAGGGACAAGGTTGAGGCAAGTTCGCTGAGGCAGTCACGGTCAGCCTGGCCATCGGAGTTCTGTGGAATGTTGTCGACGACGACATATGCCAGAGGGATCATGTATGATGGCAGCGAATCACGGACAAATTTGTCGAGTCTCTTGGTCGCAGAGGCGACTTCAGCGGAGATGGAAGCGCAGATAGTTGTCTGGCAGCTTTGTGGCCCGGCGGCTTCGCAGATCAAGTCCTTCGGCTCTGACAACAATGCTAAGGGTTCGTCCTCGAATGGCGGCTGCTCGATGAAGAGAACCGAGCCCACGATCGGCTCTTGAGGCTGATCTTTCGATTTGAACTTTGCCTCGGCCGCGACAGCACGGCATCCTGCTGGCAAGTGCGCAGATGCGTGCGCTTCAAGCTCTGCGGAGTCAACGGTGTGGCCCTGTGCGGAGAGGAATTCATCCTTGCGACCGACGAAGAGCAGACTGCCGTCGGACTGTAAATGCACCAAATCTCCAGTTGACTTGACAGGGGACGAGCGGCCGGCTTGCTCGGCAGTTCCAGCCTGTAACCATGATGGAGACGTCTCAACATGTCCAGGCAGCACATTTCCCTCAAGCCATAGCTCTCCAATGCTGCCAATGGGTGATAGCAAAGATGGGTTGAGTGGGTTGCACACCCATGGGATGACCGCACGTGGGTATGCAAATCCTTGCTTGCTTGTCTTGCTCGCTCTGAGAGTACCAGTTGAGCTTTCCAACTCCAAGGGAGCGTCTCTGTTCCAAGACCAAATCTGGCTCAGCTCATCGGCAGGCAGGCTCGAAACTTCATTCACTGGCCTTGTAAGGTCACGAACGATCTCAGCACAGGCAGTTTCGAGTTGAGCAAGCACTCGTTCCATCTGTGGCAGTGAGACAAGGTCTTTATCGAAGTTTGCACAGACTCTGAAGCCATCGTCCCGGATGCCGAAGGCCAGCATCAGTGGGTACGGGTTGAAGTGAAGTGCCTCACGAACGGGATCACCCTTTGCGAAGCCCAACTCGTTGCCATCATATTCAGGTTCAGGCTGGATGACCAAACCGGTACCGGCTTCGCAAGCGTACTGTGCGTCTTGGCTGACCTTGCGAATGTTTTGCATGCCCATGTGTTGGTAGGGGATGCGAGACAGGACACCCTGCTGGACTGCTTGAAGGTACGACTCGACAGTCATATTGCGGCGCACACGTACACGCATAGGGATTGTCGCGATCATGGGACCCACGATACTCTCGGCGCCGGGAAGAGGGATGTCGCGGCCGGTCATCGTCTCTCCGAATACGACATCATCACTTCCGGTGTACTGAGATGCGACAAGAGCCCAGGCACCTCGGATGATTGTTGCTTTCGTGAATGGAGAGCAGTCGCCCGCTCTGAGAGAGATAATCCTCTCAACCATGCCGTTTGGAGTAGGCATGTAGTCACGAGTTGGCAGTCTCGGGAATTGCGATCCGGTCGCGCCATTGAGTTCTTGTCTCCAGAAGTCATTCATCTTCGTGGCATCGATCTTGGCAAGGTACTGCACGAAGTCCTTCATGTACGCTGGAAGTCCGCTCTCCTTGGTTTGCAAGGCCTCGCTGAATTTCTGGAGAATGATGGGCTCGGACCATCCATCATACAGAACGTGGTGTACGGTCCAAACCATGTAGCGATGGCCATCTTCGATGTTGTCCACAATAGCGTAGCGAGCGAGACTATTGCCAAGCTCAGATTTCTCCTTGAGGTCTTCCGCAAGGTAGGCTTTCAAGTCTGTTGATGACCTCCAGGTGATGCCCTCCCGCAAGACGACTTGCTGCAGACCCGGCTCTTGCAGTTGCGCGAGGCGAGTGCGTAGAATAGGGCTGCTCGCCACGACCTGCTCCCACGCACTCTTCCAGGCCGAGGTGTCGATATGTGAAGGAATACATGACACACGCTGTGCGATATACGCCTTTGGGGACTTCAGAGAAAATGTGAAGAGTGATTCTTGCGTGGGCGTGCAAGGATAGATATCTTCAACATCGGCCGGTTTGAGACCACATGCTTCTGCGGCTTCCAAGCGAGCATCCTCGACAGGACGTTCGATCATCGAGAACGCCGGCATCTCTTCACGAGCGGATGAGTCGCATATACGAGCGACGCCAGCCAGTGCAGCCAAGGTCGGGTTGTTGAAGGTGTCGGTGACGGTGACCTCCAGACCGCGCTCTCGGCAGGCGGACACCATTTTCATGGCGGCCAGAGAATCGCCGCCGAGCACGAAGAAGTTGTCGCCAGCACCGACCATTCCTTCTTCCAACTTAAGCACCTCGCACCAGACCTGGCGGAGACGGATTTCAAGCTCAGTAAGCTCGCGAGTCTCCGTAGGTGCTGCTGCCTGATCGAGCTGTTGCAGATCTACAGTTGTTCCGAATTGCCTCAATCGCTTGCGATCGGTCTTTCCCGAGATTAGGACTGGGAGAATGTTTACTGGAATGTACGCGGTCGGTACCATGTATCGAGGCAGGACCTTGACAATACCAGCGTTTGCCTCATTGAGCGCGTTCCATAGATCTTCAGGCAGATCAACATCTGCGATTTCGTCTTGTTGTGATCCACTCACAGACTGGAAAGTCACGAAAGCGACCAGTGTCGGTTGCCCACCAGACGAGACAGGCTTGATGACTTCGGCGATCACCGTGGCATCTGATGGTAGTCTTGCGTTCAATTGGCTCTCGATCTCACTGAGCTCAACACGTTGACCTCGCAGCTTGACTTGGGTGTCTTTGCGTCCAGCGAACACGATTCCTCCAGAACCATCGGGATCGTACTTGCCAAGATCTCCGGTCTTGTATAGACGACCTCGTCGACCAGGGTAGCCATTGTGGCCTGCAGTGAGCCACTTAGGGTCTTCGATAAAGGCGGCGGCCGTCTTTTCGGGGTCGTTCAAATATCCCTGGCCAACGATAGGACCTTCAACAAGCAATTCGCCCACTGCACCAACAGGTAGTAGTGTCTCATGATCGTTGGGATCGACAATCCACATCGCTGCACCGTTGCCGGTACCGATGGAAATGTAAGGTCGTCCTTTGGCGGTGTCACTGTTGATGGTACAGCCAATGGTGCACTCGCATGGCCCGTAGCCAATGACGATACGGGCACTCTGGCCCCAAAGTGCCACATCGCTAGCTGCGGCTGCTTCTCCACCAAGTCCCAGTGCATCCAGCGAGGCGATAACATCTGGCTCCAGAATTCGAGCCAGCGAAGGCGTCAGCCCAGCATAGTTGATGCGCATCTTGCGGATGGCGTTGTTGATGTCGTTCATGCGGTCTTCGTCTGAAGGAATACACAGGCAGCCTCCGTTGGCCAGCGTCAGAAGCATGCTATCGATGCTAACATCGAAGGCGTAAGATGCGAAATCGAGGACTCTGGAATTGTCGGTGTATCCGACGGCCTCGGCTCTTGGCAATGCACTGCTTGAATAAGTTTGGTGAGAGATCTTGACACCCTTGGGCGTTCCAGTGCTGCCAGAGGTGAAGATCAGGTACATGAGAGCTGTCGGAGGCACAGTTGCAAGTTCGGGCGTGCGTTCGGTCTCTGGAGTGGCGAACGCATCGGCTTCCACGATCAACGGTTCTCCTGGTAGAATTGCCTTGGAGAACTCGATCTGTTGGCGAGACGAAAGCATCGTGGTGGCATTGACTTGTGTTGCCATATTTTGGAGTCGAGCAAGAGGAAGTGAGGGGTCCATCATTACAAGAGTCGCTCCAGCTTTCATCACTGCCAATACGGCAACAATCGTCCACCTCGATTTCTCAAAGCAAAGTGGCACAAAGTCATGGAGCTTTACTCCTCTGCTGATCAGTCGTCCAGCGGTGATTGTTGAGTATTTGTCAACCTCGGCATAAGTCAAGTCGCCGTCCCAGGATGCTATCGCAATCTTGTCGGGATATGATTGTGCCCGCTCGGAAATGTAGTCGTGCATACAAAAGTCACGAGTTGGTGGAAGCGTATGATTCCATCCCCAAAGATCGTCCAAATCACGGGCAATTGGTCTGATGCTGTCTTGGATGTTCGTATGAGGACTTCGTATACAAGTCCGGATGGTGTCAACCAAGGTATTCATTAGTCGTGATACCGTCCATTGCGGTATATTAGTTGTGCTGAACAGCGGCTGGATGCGGAGTTTGCCGTCAATTTGTTGTAGCTCCAGGTGGATGAGGCCCTAGTTTTACTTGATCAGCGTCTGTAGATATATGTAATCTTTCAGGTAAATTCACCTCATCTGTGGCATCGTCTGGCGACTGAGAAAGCGATGCATTACTTAATCGCAGGGATGGACGAGTTGCAAGCTTAGACTGTTGCGTTGGTGTGATTGAAGGGATGGTGCCAGCGAGCATTGCGGCGACCTGTCCGATGTGGCTTTGCAAACCGATCATAACTTCGTTTGGAGAAAGAGCCCGGACTGCGTCTCCGTTTCCAAGAACGTCTTCGCTACCTTGGTACTGCCATTTGAAGCGAACTGCGCTGCTCTCTTGCGTCCTCATGAGGACGATTAGCCAGGATAGAAGAATGATCTCATCTCTCATGCCAGTAGGTGTGCCACAGTTGCCTGGCGCCAGGCCGGCGATGTCGAATATTTGTGACTCCATGCCACTGGCTTCGTTGGTAGGTGACATGTTGAATCAGTCGGAGTCGTTGTTGATCATGAGACGTATCCGTAACACACAAGTACGGAGATGTCCAGGGACATTGATGGTATACGAGGCAAAGGCAGCACTACACGATGGATGCTGTCGGGACGAAAGCGCCTTGCGGATGTGCCCGAGAAGGAGGGCCTACCGTTCGAGGATCATCACCACCGAGCCCTTCCCACGAGCGAGTGCAACGACATGTGGCCGATGTCGCCTAGCAGCTCGCTATGGCTGCACCACGAAAAAGGGCCCTCCCTCCTACGTCCACATGGCGCGACGGAGTGTTAACGCTGGACACATGGGTCTAGGGACTAGGGCGCGACCAGGGTGGGACATGCGTCTGCAGCGTTGCATCTAGCGTAGCCGACCGTCGTGTTGGGTACAGGCAACATGCTGTGGGATGCGCCGGTGGTTGGGCGGGCGAAGAGAGAGCCAAACGCGTGTTCGTCTGCGCTGTCATAGCCAAGGCCAACTTCGGAAGGCAGATCGAAAAAGTTATCTGATCCGAGCACAAGCTTTCCCGGGCACGGTGACATCTTCCGCAGAAGACACCTCAAGCTAAGGGCATCTCCACCACCACTAACTACTTCGCATCCACTCTCCTCCAACTAATGAACCCTGTCTTCCGCCAATGCGCCGCTCGTATGGGCAGGTGAAAATTTTTATCAGATGGTCTGATAGCCTGCATGGCCTCGTCGACACGTAGCTGCCCATCATGGTACACACGACAAGCATGTGACATCGGAGCCGTCGCCTGATCTGCTCAAGCTTCATGTCCAAGGCTCAACATAATCTGATCATCTTATCAATTGGCATCTTTAGCCATGCATAGACGTTTGCCAACCCTGGCCAGCACAGTGGATCAGCTACGGCACTGAGCCGGCCATCCTTCTCGGCCGTCCTTGAACGCAATTTGCCGAGATCGGGTGAACGAACAGTCACGTAATTCAACTCCTGCTGGACGATCGCGAGACCTGCCCACATTTCCATCCCACTTGTCCGCAGAGGTGTGCTTGTTCACAGAGTCCGCATCAAACACCTCGACGCGACATCAAGGCCGCCCAGCAATTGTTCCACTGCCATTTCGTCACCGCCGTCGACAAGAAACTCCCTTCTCCACGTGACACCACCCCGCAAAGACCATGTCCAAGTTCTGGCCCAAGGGCGGCCTTCCTGGCATTCTGCACCACTATGTATGTTTACATGAGTCTCACGCGGGGTCATGCGAGCACCGCTGATCCGTTCACTATAGGCCGAGAGCTTGGTGACCTTCGAGTACACTGGGAGCACTGTCCGCAAGCCTCACAGTCTTCTGTTTGTGGGAGGCTTGGGAGATGGCATGGCTTCGACGTCGTACATGTCTTCATTAGTCTATGCGTTGCAGCCCACACAATGGTCGCTCTTCACACTCAACCTCACATCATCATACACGGCTTGGGGTCTGGGTCATCTCGACAGAGATACTACCGAGATTGCACAGTGCATTGAGTACATCAATGAGTACAAGCAGGCCAAGTTTGGTGGTGGTGGAAAGGTGGTCCTCATGGGCCACTCCACTGGTAGCCAGGATGTGCTACACTACCTATATCGATCAAACCCTCACACAAGCTTGTCCTCTTTCGATCAGGATTTGCAACATATCAAGCGACCTGTGATCGACGGTGCAATCATGCAAGCTCCTGTTTCCGACAGAGAGGCCATTCACTGGGTGCTCGAGAAGGGTATTGGCAACAAAGCCGCTAAGGATTGTCGTGCAGCTTATGATAAGCTGATCAAGATCGCTCGCGATGCAGCAAGCAGCGGGCATGCCGGTGACGTCTTGTTGCCTTTGGACATCACTGGTCAGCTCGGTTACCCTTCTACACACCCTGTCAGCTGCCGCAGGTTCTTGAGTCTCGTCAGCCCAGACAGCCCAAACACCCCTCAAGAAGACGATCTCTTCAGCTCCGACATCAGCGACGAGCAACTCAACAAGACCTTCGGCATGATCCACCAACAAGCACTGCTGAGATACAAGCTGCTCGTCATGCCTTCAGGCGCAGATCAGGCAGTACCAGACTGGGTCGACAAGCCTGCGACTCTGGCAAGGTGGAAGAAGGCTGTTGACCACAATGGCCAGTATCAGATTTGGGATGCTGAGAACAGTGGGCCTATCCCCAATGCTTCTCACGCACTGAGTAACGACGACCAAGCGGAGCCTCGACAGTATCTTGTCAAGAAGGTGCAAAACTACCTCAATGGCCTCGAGAAGGCATTAATACCTGCGTCAGCGTAGACAGCGGCTTGAGTCGTACGAAATAACGGGATCTAAATAGCGCATGAAGATATTCCAATTCCTGTTCTGCTTCGTGTAGACAGCCATGCAATGTGTATATGTTGTGAGGCGAACTGCAACATGTGACCCTTCCTGAAATGGCACGGAGGTCTCAGTATGACTGCTCATCTCGCCAATTATTGCCGAGATGCCTCGCTGTAACATCGTGTAGCAATAATGCGATAATGACCTCAATACTGCGAAGCTAGTGCACAATGCGTCAGTCGACCGAGGTCCGCTCGAAAAATCAATCTGATTAGATTCAACACTTTCTCGCCCTGCGTTTGAATTAGGCGAAGCAACGTGGCGCCATGCAAGCTCTGGTGTGCATGAGGTGGCTTTCGATCCGAGCTTCTTTTCGATCCACAGAACGGATTTTCCAACTTTCATGATCCCTTCAACTTCGTGGGGGTTCTTAGGGCTACGGCCAGCCATTGATTTTCGCGGCCAAGGCAACGCTACCGAAGACAACGCTTCTTGGACTGTGTCATGGCCCCTGCATATCAAATTTTTATCAGATGATCTGATCAACTCCGATGCCGCTCCACCCACCAAGAAGTGGCAGCAGCCCTACGGTTTCTGCTAGAACATAGCCTCCTGCAGGTCGGTGAGTGCCGTAATGGCGGATGCACCGTCAGCCCAGGTCCTAAACTTGCAGCAGCAGCTAGTTTACCCACGAGGATGATCCGTATCGAGACTCCGTTGGGATGGAGCCGCGCGAGGGTCTCCGTGCACTGTCAGGCACTGCGTCCATTAGGTTTCACGAAAGGTGTCGACGGGGCCCTGGGCGTGGCCGTTTGACCATGATGCCGGCAGGGTACAGAAAGCCTGCAGCCCAGTAGGAACATCAGGCCATTGTTGATCTTTCTTCTGGTGGTTAAGCACATGTTCTTGTAAATACCATTGACTCAATCAGAACCCTGTCACATCTTGAGTTGACCTGAGCTTATCACAAACTACCAATACACAGCTCCGCCTTCGACAAACATGGGTGCACACAACGAATCTGCCTCAATGGATCAAGCTACGACTTACGATGTTGTCTGCATCGGCTTCGGAACCAAAGGTCTGGCACTCTCTACAGTACTCGCCGACCACGATCCTTCACAAAAAGTCCTCGTCGTCGAGCGGGATAGCCAATTCAATGGCGATCTGGGCTTCGCGTCGACAGAGAGCTCCGCCGGATCTTCCTTCCTGCGCGATCTGATCACTCTTCGCAACCCACGATCAGAATTCACCTTCATCAATTTCCTCCACGAAACCAACCTTCTGATCGCCTTCACCAATGCTTCTCAGCTCATCACATCCCGACAACTCACTGCCCGCTACATGACATGGGTGGCGGAGAAGATCCAGCGATTGGGCTGGGTGGTCTTCAACAAGGAAGCTGTCAACATCAAGCCTACCAAAGTCTCGGCGGACGGTCAGGTCAGCAAGTGGACAATCGATCTCAGAGCCAACGGCAACGGTGCTGCTTCGAAGATTTCCTGCAGGCGTCTCATAGTCGCCACCGGCGCTCAATCTCGTCTACCAGAGTCTCTGGCTTCGCCCAAGCTTACATCAAATGTTCTGCCAATGAGCAAGTCAGCGGAGCTGATCAAGAGAGTCCACGAATCAAACCAGCCACTTAACATCGCCATCGTTGGCGCGGACCAAGAGTCTGTTGAACTTTTCGAGCACCTGATCGCTGCACCCGGCCAACACCGTGCTACAATGATCATTGCCGGATCAGCACTCCGCGTCGAAGATGGAACACCTTTGTAAGTTGGAATACAATACAGTACATGTATGACGTTCACTAACAAGCTCATAGCACACACGAAATGGTCGACGGCGCCAACAACACAACCCTTCACCACCTGCCACCAGAGGTCCGCCAAAGAATGCTCGCCACAACCGTCGCCGCGGAATTCCCAACAGTAGACCTGCACACCCTCGAAGCGCTCTACATCTCGCTCTACTCCCAGCAAGTCCAGCAACCCGACAAGTCGCAGCACCGCTTCACCATGCGTCCCCACACCCGCATCAGCCAAGCGAGCCTGCAGCAGGGCAAAGTGCAGCTGACCGCCAACGACGTCCGCTCACACGCCAACACCCTGATCCCCGAACAATACGATCTCGTCATCGCCACCACCGAGCGCGAAGCCCTGCCTGGCAAGCCTTTGCTGGCTCCTCTGTCTCGCATGTTCGACTCTGGCAATGGCTCGTGGACCGTCGATACCGGCTACAAGGTCAACTTCCGCAGGAACATGCTGGCGCCTGGCTGCGGTATCTGGGTCATGGGCACACTGGCCGATCCTAACGTGAGGCGCGATAACTTCAGCATTCTGTCTGCTAGCGCTGGACGTGCTTTGGATAGCATTTTGGAGGTCGCGCAGGCGGAACGGAAGGAGGAGGCTGGGTCCAAGTATGGGCAGATGGCTATGTTGTAGACGGTGGCATCTAAAATTGGGTTAGCAGGCGTTTTACCAAAAATTTGTATTTAGCGGCGTGAGGTCTCTGGAAGTTAATTTTATCATTGATCATGTGGTACCTGTATCGCGGTGTCATTTCCAAGAAAATTCGTGCACGTCAAGACTGAGACAGGAAATGCACAGGCTCAAATGCAGGAAGCTCAATGAATTATGATAAGGGAAACAAGACTACACACAACTACAACTTGGCTCTCGGCTGATCCAGCAGCTCTTGTCCAATCTTCTTCATCTCGAACTTCTTGATCTTGCCGCTGCCCGTGATTGGAACATCGGCGGTCACACCATCCTCGCCCAGCCAGAACACATGTACAGGCGTCTTGTGTCTGCCAAGCTTCTCCCGCGTCCAAGCTCTAATCGCTTCAATGTTTGGCTTCCCAGCGTTGGCAGAGCGTTGCAAGAAAGCAGCGACTTTCTCTCCGTACTTCTTGTCAGGCAGGCCGACGACGATGGCACGGTCGACAGCTTCGTGTTGAACGAGTCTGTCTTCGATCTCTAGAGGGTAAATATTTTCACCGCCGCGGATGATGATGTCCTTGAAACGGCCTGTGATTGTGCAGTAACCGTGACGGTCAATGAAGGCCTCGTCGCCGGTGTGCAGCCACAACACACCATCGGCATCACGCTTCATCGCTTCGTCGGTTTTGGCTTGGTTTCGCCAGTAGCCTTGCTGGAGCTGGTAGCCTGCAATGCATAGCTCGCCGCGAGATCCTACTGGAAGGATTTTACCCTCTGCGTCAACGACCTTCGCTGAAGCATGGGGCATCAAGGTGCCAACGGAAGTCAAACGACGGTCCATTGTGTCATCAACAAAAGCGTTGAAGCAAGTGGGCGATGCTTCAGTCAGGCCATAGCTGCTAGTGAACTCGGTCATGCCAAACTCGTTGACAAGCAGTTCCATGAGGTGACGAGGTACTGGTGCACCAGCGATGATGCCAGTGCGGAGCGGAGTACAGTCGAACCCTGCTGGGCGAGGCAGACTGAAGAGCGTATCAAACATTGCGGGGACTCCATGGACTGCTGTGCACCTCTCGTCCGAGATGGCACGGAGGACAGCAGGACCATCGAAGATCTCAGCAGGGTACACAATCTTCGCTCCGTGTGTGATGACAGCTAGTAGACCCAGCACCAAGCCGAAGCAATGGAACAATGGAGGGGGACAACACAAGATATCGTTCTGTGTGAGACTCATGCGATCACCAATGAAGCGTGAGTTGTTGAGAAGGTTGTGTTGCGTCAGCATGGCGGCTTTGGGGTGGCCTGTCGACCCACTCGTGAACTGGAGGTTGCACGTGTCGTAGGGGCTCACGGCCGCTTGGGCTGCAGCTAATCTGTCTGCTGGGAGACGGGAGCCGGTCTGGACGACGTGTCGGTACTCCGCTAGCCCATCCAAGGAGCCCGCGAGGAGGATGATCTCTTGTAGAGCTGGTAGATCACTTGTAGCGTTGCTGAAGGATCGGAGCATGGATGTGTTGTCGGTGCGACCGATGACTGCTGTGCTGAAAAGTATTTTGCATTCTGTTGATTGGAATTAGTTATGGCTTGACCAGTTCCGGCTTACCAGATTGACTTACCTGCGTATTGTAGGGCATATTGCGCCTCAGCGGTGGTGTATGTGTTGTTAAGAATGACCAGAATTGCGCCTATTCTCATGCAAGCAAAGAATACCGACGCATACTCGACACGGTTGCCAGCGAGGATAGCTACACGATCACCCGCTTTGATACCTTGATCAAGAAGATATCGAGCAAGGTAGATGCTGTGTTGTTGCAGATCATGGTACTTCCACCTCGTGCCATCCCAAGGAGTGACGATCGCCTCATCGTTGCCAAAGTGAAGACATTGGTAGTCCAAAAAGTCGGCCAATGTCAAATCTAGCAAAGGTGGGTTCTGCGGGCCATGGAATACCGACAGAGTGGTAGGATCATTGTCCAGGTCGTTTGTGATAGTCGCCATGGCTGTTGATGCTCTTGATCTGTCGTCTACGGCTCTCCAGAACAAAAAGATCAGATAAGGACCTACAGCTAGACAGTCGCGTGGCCCAGGATCTCGCGTGGCTCCCACCGACACCGGGACGCCGTAGACCCTGAGCAATCGACGTAACCAGAGGCACCCGATGCCACGACGGACACGGCAGCTACCCTCGCATCCTCGATTGGAGCAAACTTTAGCCCTCACGAACGCAGACCCCGGTGCGTCTGTTGGGAAACGCCCAGGATGAGGGAGAACGTTCTGCAATAATTCCGCATCGCGGATCGAGGTTACGAGCCCAACCTCTTCCGCAATGCTAACGCACCATAGATTGGAGCTCGCTCGCGAATGCCCAGGCACTGACGAACGAACCTTCAGCCCTTGGGTCCACCAGCCCTGCTTCTGCAGCTGCGAAACGGCCGAAGTGTGCTCATCGCCGGCACCAGGGACCATTGGCTCGGCTTGGCCACGCTGAAGCAAGCTTCTTCCAAGCGACGACCTGCATCCTGCATGGTCTTGATTCGTGTCAGAAACGGCAGTGGAGCAGAGTAGGGCTGGTGCAGCAGCAAGGATGAAGCTCGGCGATTATCAGATTGATAACTTAAAGCTAACGACATTAGGCTGGTGGAGCGCCGATGCACGGTGAGCAAATCTTGCGTGGCGCTAGAGCATGAACGGACGCGTCTGTTTCGGGTCGGGAGGAATAGGAAGAGTTGAGCGAGCTTCAAGGAGGATCCTGGGCTGAGGTAACGAAGGCTCGAAGAGCGGTGACACCATAGCCAAGGTGAACAGCGACGTGATGTGCCAGTTGACCCGAGTACTGTCGTGTATTGCCGTGATATGTGTAGTTGAGTTGTAATGTGGAAATGAACCTGCACAAAAATCGAATCAAAAGCGAAGGTGGACGTCTTGGTCTTGGCAATATTGCGACCTGTATGGAGGCAAGAGGCAGCGATCAAACGAAGAAGCAATATATTGAGACAACTAGTCAGTATCGTCTCTTCATCAATAACACCTTTCTCGTCGTTCTACGTGTACATTTGCGGCTCTGCGTTACATGCATCTCGATTTCAGGCCGTACTCTTCGGCAAGGGTTGGGGTTGGGGCAGCACAACAACTCAAAATGTCAGCATAAAATGCACAAGCAGAGCTATGGTGAGGTCTGGGCATGTCTCCTGCGTTGAGACATGATATTGAAATCTGCTAATGTATGTGGCGACGTCAGATCGCGACAAGTTCGTTCCAACGATCGTCAAGTCGTTCCAGGATTTCCCTGGCATGTATCAAGCGCAGTTATATGTATCACACAGTCAGAGGCTGCAGCAAGTTCACTGAAGACTGATATTGATGTCCAATCACTTTTAGCTTGCATGAACCGTCAAGTATTCCCATAATGTATCTCTCCATCTAACTCGAATTACTATTATCCTCACAAGACCAAGAAGCCTTCCCTCCAACCCCCTCATAATCCCTAACCAACCCAACAACAGCCCCATACGTCCCAGCAACCATGAGAAACACCCCCACAACAATAACAAAAACACTCCAAGCCGCCATAAGCCACCACCTCACATTCTTCTCATTCCTGTCTCTCGTCCAATGGTCGAAAAGCCACATGTAGCCGAACGGTATGAGACAAATCGGGGGACCGAGCAGCGCGCCGATCAGCGCGATCAAGCTGTCGAATTTGGGCACGGCGCTGGCGATGATGTAGGCTAAGAGGACGACGCCGGAGGTGCAGGAGAGCCAGGTTGCCCAGTGGGTGAAGGTGTTGGCGGTGAGGTGTTTGGAGCCGCTGAGGAAGCGGACGAGGAGCATTTTGGCTGGGAACTGTGAGGGATGTGAGCGTAGTTCTCTGCGGATTGAAAGGCAGGGTAGGCTTACGTGGCTAACGATCATCATAGTGACAAGCAAACCAGGGAGCGCGATGCCGTAGCATACTTTCTTCATCAGCGGACCAGCAGAGCCCAGTGCCGGTGAAGCGACGTAGGAGCCACAGAAAGAGTAGACTACGACTCCGATGACGAGGTAGACTGTGGTGACGGTAGCCTGGCAGATTAGCATCGAACGTGTGTAGTGTCTCGGATTTCTCATCTCAGCTGCGATGGGGAAGAACGCTGGGGTACCGGAAAAGGCAAAGACGATCATCGCAACGGCCGACATGAGCTCCGCGAAAGTAGGATCGGCTACGACTTTGACATCAGGAGTGAATGGTCCAAATTGTGGAGCAGCAGATGGACGGTCTTGAACGCCGACGGCGATTGTGAGAGTGAAGACTGCCGAGTTGTGTTAGTCTGCGTGGTTGTCGATCCTTGTCACTGAGATTTGGAAAGGCCAAGCTTACTCGAAATAAGAATGGCAACAGCACCGACTGCAGCGAGCCAGCTGACCTTCGACAGTGTTGGGATAGAAGTCAGGATAAGAGCCGCTACAGCGCCCACAGCCACGTATGCTGCCGTGCAGGTAGCATGATCGGACACAGCATTGAGTCCGATCGAAAAGCTTAGGATGCCTGAGCCTGCGACGAAGATCCAGTCTGAAAATATAAGCATCAGCACAATCCAATTAGAATAATGGAAGCGTAGACTGTATCTTACACAAGAAAAAGACCGTCCTAAGCACTAATTTTCCGACCCGACCGAACATGATTCCGCCGGCGTCGTCGATGCCATACACTTCAGGGTGGTGACGCTTGAATTCACCGACGATGTAGTCGGACTACAGGAATGAGGAAGGTCAGTCAGCTACGGTCGACACCATACAGTGACTATACACTACGTACCCAAGTAGTGATGATAGCCACGGCGAGCAGCGTCAGGATACCAGGCACAAGCCCAAGGATGTCGAATGCCCTTGGGATGGACAGAACGCCGATGCCCACCTGGGTCTTGGTCATGAGCGCCGAAGCACCAACCCATCCCACCTATACAGCGTCAGTAACATTCCTCTCATCGGCCTACTGCTCAGAGTCCTGTGTCAAGGTAGATTTACATTGCGGTAATTCGGGCCGTCGTCATAGATCTCTCCAAATACAGGATCAGTGATTGTGACCTTCTTCTCTAGACGAAGACTTTCGACATCGCCAGATGTATACTCGGGGACGTTTTCGATCTGTTCGGATGCAGACTCGTTCCTCTTGGGTTCTACACCACGCGATAATTCTTTCGAAGCTCGGTTGATTTGGTTGAACGACATGTTGAATAAATCGGCCTACGCATTTGAGCGCATTTGTGTAACTGAAGGCCGCAAAGAGGAATAATTTCGCACACGCACCACTTGCCTGATATAAGAGCACCATTCAGCAATTCGTGAGATCTCCGGCTCGAGGTCATGGCTTGGTTATTGACTCGTGGTAGATAGAAGCTTACCTTTACAGCCGTCGAGGCTGGACAGGGAAACTTTTGCTGCGTAAGGCAAGATCCGTGTCGATCGATAAGCCAGAATGACTTCAATCATGTTCGTGCCCACAATTTCTCCATACTTCTCCATGAGACTTACGCGGGGTTAGCATTCGACGAAGAAATCATTTCTCCTAAAGTGGGCATAGAGGTCACCTTCTTACACTAGGAGGTAGCGTAGGGCGTGGAGTGTCAACAATAAGCCTCCGCTTACCTGTAGGTCATCACACTTATTCGCAGGAGACGTTATTGGTGCCTTAAACCGACCGTAGAAACAAGAGACAGAGGCCGCGGAAGTGGAGCTCGTAATGCGTGAAATGACATGCAAGATTGGAGTGCCGTGTCGGTGCAATTGCGGATGCAAGACGTGCTTGTTAACCGCCGGCGGACACTGAGGTGTGCTCAACTATGATTCAGGTCCGCGCGCAGGCAGGTTCCATGGACTGTATAGCTTGTCGGCGACTGAGCACATGGGTTGTTCCCGTGGCCATGGCCAAGGATCTTGTAGCAAAACGGTGGAGGAGTGAGCCTGATGACCTGGCCTGCAGCAGTAGTCATTTGTCGACACCCGAGGCCGCTTGCGAATTCACGACGAAGATGCCTGAAACAACGAGGTATCGCTGCGCTGGTCCATAGGGCGTACATCGAAGACTCGGGCCTCTGTGGTATCAAGATCTTGCAACCTCAGGCGGCACACGGTACTCATTGCCCTAAGATCCTTGCAGTCGAAATTGGTTGTAACAAGAGGCCATCAATCTTTCATACGAGACGCGCATCCAGCAATGATCTTTCTCGTCACGAGCATACGTATACTCAGGGCGCATGCCTCCCAGAATATTGCGACACACCAGGTTGACAAAACCGTTGCCTAGATTGTCCGCTGGAGGAGCTGGCCCATCGATGACCGATTGGAGCGCCTCCTGGTCAACATGGAGGCAGTAGTTGCACCGTTGTGACCGCATGGCAAACTTGCCTTCGCCTTGTTCCTCTTGCGGCGCATTCGCTACCCACTGCGAAAACTGCTCGCGGATCACGAAGGGATGAGCTCCATCGAAGCGTTCGCGGTCTTCAAAACGCGATAATCCAGGCTCGCCTGCATGTCCAGAACATTGTCAAACTCCAGTATACTCCTTATGTAGTAGTGAAAGCGCTTTCTGAATTGCGCCCACCCCTCGTCGCTCTTTTACGTGCATCGACAGATCACCCATCGCCAAATGTTATGCCATCCTCTTGAAGCTGCCTCTCGATGTTGTCTGCATTGTTGAAAGCTGTCTCGCGGTCCGGCGTACGTTTGGAAGAGTTCTTTACTCGCTGGGCACGATTCTGAAAGTCGGCCATGATTGAGGTGGATGTTGATATGATGGAGCAAACGCGTTACGCGAAAGGCAGCGGACTTGTGAAACGGACCCCAGCTTAGGTAAGCAAGCCTAGTCTCGACCATTTGGGGGGAAGAACTTAGGAGGCATCGCTCTCGGCACGAGTCTGTTTCAATATTCATAATGTCATGTCTTCCTAATCCTGTATCACGCCGACATGAAGGTGTATGCAACGACTGCGTGTGGCCAAAGGGAGGGTATCGAGGCTCGATTCCGGTCTGAAAGTGGCAGTCTCAACGCGCCACCTTTACAACCATGTAACGCTGAACCGAGCTGAGCTCGCTTGGGGATGTGGTAGCCTAGCGCAATCAAGATATCAAGTTGAATGGACCCGCGTACTTTTCTTTTCCAAGATGACTTCATTGCCAAAGTGTCAGCGATGGGCGGCTCCGAACAATACTGTGGCATCTGCGGTACTTCACTTGAGAGCTATGGCCTGGATATTGGCCCTGACAGCGGCCCCAACTACGAATCTGCGAATCGCGTGCGGAAGGCGTTGATAAACGAGGGTCTTCGCAAACGAGCTGGCCAGCCAGAGGTTGACTATGACAGCGATGAGTATCCCGAGGACGAAGAAGGATACTATGACGCCGAGAAAACGTATGATCCAGAGATAATGGCAGTCCGCGATGTCACTTTGCCAAATCACGACCGGTTCCTCGGCCACGTTCGTCTCGTCATGCACGATCCTAAGATCAAAGAGTCTTCCCAGTATTTCATCTCGGACGAAGCGGATCCTGGCGTATACGGATCCGCAGAACTCTCTGGCCACCCGGAACGCCCAAACGAGCATTACTCGAACATCATGTACAGTGCGTACGGGGATCACGGAAATCAAATGAGAGCCTTCCCGTGCCATGGACTGTGTCTACAGCTGGCTGCCAAAGTCATCTTGGGCAATCCGGACTCGAAACTACTGGACCCGGAAACACTATACACGGTCATGCGTGATGACTTTCATGGTGGTGTGAATGGGAACACCGACGGTCTGAGTTTAGACCACGGGGACGTCGAAGGCGCCGAGCAGTTCTGGGAGTGCATACCCGGGTATGAGGTGAGTGGTACAGTCTTAAACTACCCTATCTGCGCGTCGATTGACATGCAAGCGGGAGTAGTACTGCATCATGAATCCGCTGGAGTTCTACGGTCTACATATGGAAACGATTGTCCGTCTCACGGTCGAGCCTGAACCGCGCGGCAAAGACAACACCTCGATCGGCATCCGGAACACAGTCACAGATGCTTTTCAGAAGCTCTCCAATGAGCTCGTCCTTCAAGTCGCGAGATATTTGGGTATCAGAGATCTGCTTCATTTACGCCAAGCATCCATGATTGCACGTGAAGTAACCAGCGACAACAGCTTCTGGAAGCGACGAGTCCAAAAAGACATGGCGTGGCTGTGGATACCACGTGATCTCTTCGATGATGCGAAATCTCACGCCGAGGGAGATGAAACTCTTGCAATTGACTGGATGAAGATGTACCTGCTTTTCGACAGTGTCACCGCACATCCATATGCAATGAGTGGCGTGTACATGGGTCTCGCCAACAGGAGACGTATCTGGAACGCCTGCGAACAGTTGAAGTCGGCATATGTATCTTATGCTGCAAAGCACGGCCGGTCACTCACCAATCCAAACCCAGGTCGGTGTACCTGGCGCCTGGACAATGAAATCGATTTGTTGTGGAAGGAAGCCCTGGACGTGCTGCAGTCATCTGAGAAATGGCTTAGCATTCGCGGTCAGGCTGACAGAGTTGAAGCATGAGTGCTGGCCCTGATGGGTTAATTTCGGTTTTGTGCAAAATAGTGTTCAGTGTCGATGCTGCCTCGATACTCTGTAGTAGCAGTGTAATTACCGGGCGGTCACTGGTGGACATTTTCCCGCTGAGTGTTGAAACTATGAATGAGAATGCGACAATTGCACGTCCAACATGTTTTGAACACGCCCTGATGCGATGTACTCAGATGCCTGGCTATCATGATAATGCTGCCAACATTAAGTAATGCGATAGCCGTTAAGAAAATGGGTCGTTGTACAACGGCCCGAAAGAAACCCTCGCTTCCCAAAGCCCCGCTCGATCTCGACAACGTGGCTGGGGATGTCGACATCGTGCATCGCCGAAACAGTCAGATAAGCGTCAAGTAAGTTTGATTGACACACAATCTGACATTGGCAACAAATGCGAATCCATTCTTCGAAAGATGGATAATGAACAATCCGACTATTACTGATGGAAATAATGCGCAATGCACGAATACCTACCACAGATAAGGGCTACGTTCGTCGTTCAACCCAACCCGCCCTAACTTCCATCCTACGCTGATCATCGCTCGTTATGGGACCAGATGCGGAGTCGCATGGATGCATGTCAAGATAGCGGATGCCACAACAGGTTACGTGCTCACCAAGGTTCAGCAAGCTTTTTGGCCAGCCGCCACGTGCATGAGCTCTTAAGGCATGGCGGCGCCACTGTTTCGTTCATCCGAACTACATCAGGTACCTCGCCATGCCGTCTATGAAGAGTGTCGTTACCAGTTTGGTGCTTGCCCATCTGTCCCTCGCATCTCCTGGAAAGTACCCGCCTTCATACCATCACGGCTCTGGATCTGGGAACGACACGCTGGGAGCTGTTGCATCTGAGAGCTCGATATGTAGTAAAATCGGCACTGATGTGTTGAAGGAAGGCGGCAATGCTGCGGACAGTCTCATTGCCACAACATTTTGCGTTGGCGTGATTGGCATGGTACGAAGAAACCATACCATCTATACAGACATCCACTGACAGTCACAGTATCACTCCGGTATCGCCGGAGGTGGCTTCATGCTCGTGCGTGGCAGCAACGGCTCATACGAGTACATCGATTTCAGAGAGACTGCTCCCGCAGCAGCTTTCGAGGATATGTACGTCAACAACACCAACAGCAGCATCTACACCGGCCTTGCTAGCGGCGCACCCGGTGAACTGCGTG
>Ga0265797_10001972_pt1 | contig 35448 bp, 40 predicted proteins | sample P2T30metagenome_FD_192433 | JGI IMG/M metagenome (GOLD analysis project Ga0265797, IMG submission 192433) | Plant litter microbial communities from East Loma Ridge, Irvine, California - P2 T30 | ecosystem: Environmental > Terrestrial > Plant litter > Unclassified | place: USA: California...
GGGAATGGCCCACGATACGGTCAGGAAGAATGGCACGGAAGAAAGCTCTCGTGTGGAAGAGGTTGTGCTCGTGACGTCTTCGCCGACTGTGGTTGAGAGTGTGAACCATCATATCCAGAATGCCCCCGAGAGTCTGGAACAGGTTCCGAAGATGAACGACCGGCTGATGATCAAGAGAGTGGTCAAAGCCGTGAAGAAGAAGTTGTTCCGGCGTGGCGTCAACATCTCAATCGCCGTCGCAAAGGAATACAACACGACTGGGGCAAGAGTAAGGGCGAGTGCTAGGGCGAGGACGTTGGCCAGGCAGGGGGGTAGTAAGGCATGCAAAAGCCGACGTCAACGAATGCGTGCACAGAACGACGATTCAACAGAGGACCCGATGGCAGGTCCGACAGATGTCCTGACAAATGACCCACCAGAAGACCCGAACGAACCAGGGATACAGTCAACTTCAACAGGCTGAATCGGGCCTGGACATGACGAGTGAGAAGCAGACTGCGAACGGATACATGTGTTGCTCGCTATATACTTCTCAATGTATCCGTCCACCAGCCAACAACTCGAGACAACCAGACCAGCAGCTTTTGCATCTCCCATTCATCCTTCTGCGAGCCGAACAATTCCATCCACCGTGAGAATCGAACCTTGGGCATGGCGCCCGGGGTTGTGCGGCAAGCATTCGACTTGGGGTGCGTTGCGTGCGATCTCGGTATCGATGGTGAGGGCCCTGTGGAGAGAATTTACTTTTGGTCAGCCCGTCGGCTGAGTGAATTGCGGAATGAGAAACTGCAAAGCAGAAAGAACCCGACTCTCCAGTCGCCCTTCCACTTCGGGCTGTTTGGGACTCGAACCCTCACACACTTGGGCGTCCCCGTGCTGCGCCTGCTACTCGCGGTTCGATGCGGGATACTGTCACTAGGAAGAGGAATGTCCTCACCTTGAAGAGGAATATCGCCCAGAATCGCCGACAGTGTGGATAGGTTGTTGGGTTGAGACGTGCGTGCCTCCTGGTCTGGAACACGGCGGTCGTGGAGGTGTCTGATCAAAGGGAGCATCGAAAAGGCTGGCGGTGTGGATGAGGAGATGTGAGCAGAACTCTGTCCTCGTACGCACGGCAGTTCCTTGACGCAAATGTGATGGATAGGAGTCACGGTCGGGGTTCAATAGCACACGAGGGAAAGCTCACATCGGCGTGGGAATATCGGCCTTGTGTTGTGTCCGACTACAACAAATTCGTGCTAATGACGGGACTCGTGCTGCTGCCCCATGATGAAATGATGTTCCCATAGTTTGCATTTGATAATGTTTTCCATTAACCAAAGAATCCCAGCCCCTGTTGTGCAAAATCATGACAGTAAGATTTCAGCCATCACACACCCGCGAAATCCATCCGGATGCTAATCAATTCAATCTTGCACGATTGTGATGTGGTCCATAGACCTGAAAGTCTTTCCATCGACGCAGACTCCACAAAGGAGATCGAAGGATCCCACACCGCCCCCAGGGATTAGACAGACTCACAAGTTTGGGCAGTTTGACGACCTTGCGCTTTACCTCAAAGCCTGCCCCTGTTAATCAGTAGAATAGTTTGCTCCGAACAACTGCTTTTACAGGCTTCGTCACGCGGCGGCCAGGAGACTGTAGACATGACCGACCCGATCTCCCAGGAGTTTTCATCAGGTCAGGATGTACCTTCAGTTGCCTCTATCAACGAACTCGTGGGCGTTCCTGGGTACACTGTCGTTGTGGTTGCGGCGTGTACCGCCAGTTCGTTCTCCATCTTAATCGCAGCAATGAGGTCCTCGGTGATCCGGTGTCTCTTCGTGGTCCATATACGAGCCCCAGGACCATGATCAACCAAGGTCAGAGCTATCCACATCCTCCAAAACATGTACTTCCGGGTCGGATCTACATTCACCCATGGGTGTGGCCGCCGCCAATAAGACATCCAGGATTTCGGATCGCACGACATGCAAATCATCATCGGGTGTCTGGAGCTGGATGTCGTTATCTTGCGTGTATTGGTGGACGGGAAGGGGATTTTGTGGCACCTGTTGAGAAGGATAGCTGGACATCTTTTCCATCCAAAGTTCCACATCGTGCCAATGTGTCATCTGGGTTTGCAATTGCCCTCTGGACGAATGCATCTCAGAGTATCTGTGCGATAGATTCCAACCGGTTTTCAGCCCATCTGGGATGTGATCGCAAGCGAGCCCGTTCTGCTTCTCAATGCGAAAATGGTAGCACGCTCCGTAAGCGAGGGCATACGTCAGCAGTGGGATCGAATCCATGCGACTCCGATTGAGTAAGGATTTGGCAGGCGGAGATGTGCGGTTTGTGGTGGAGGAGAAGTGTTGAGATAGGCTCAGCCGCATGTACGATAGACACCAGCGGGCAAGCTGCTGGTGACTAGCTTCTGCAACTGACAATACATAAGCTCCGACACTTTCGTCCAGTTGCTGCAAGCCGTATGTAAGAAAAAACTCTCGGACTGACTCGTGGATGAATTGGACAGCTAGACCGTTGGGTGACCTGGCTGAGAATACGGTCCCGGGGCCGGCAACGACTTCGAGGAAGCCCTTTGAGCTTGCAGTGATGAAGTTGCGCAAAACTCGCTCATTGACAACGTCTGCGTCCCATTCTATGGTTGTCTCTGTTAAATTGTCCGTGCTGGTCATCACAGCGAAGTAAAGCTCAGCAGCGGTCAATGGACGCCTAGCAAACAGCATCCACTGGATAATTGGCAAGAAGTTCTCATCCGGTTCCTCTCTTTGAATTATGTTGTTATAGAGATCTTGAAGGTTGGTAGGAATGTCCCGCAGTCGGTTTCGTAGCAGATGGGTGTTACCCTGATCGCATGTTTTGTTGAGTATGCCGACGACAAGAATAACCCAAAGGAAGACGCCAGAAGATCTTTTCTGGATATCCGTGATCAAGTCTTCTTTGAGTAGGGCCCCAACGTGGAGTAATTTGAGACGGCGATGCACGTACTCTGAGATGTCGTTCTGGTGTCCAATGAGGTAATCAATTGAGAACTCCTCAACGTGGGCGATAGTGATGCTTGGATAGTGTCGACTTGTGAAACATACCGAGAATGGTAGCCCTTCCAGCGTAGCCATCTCTCCAATGTCTTCGAACAATTGGAGCATGTCGCGAATTTCGTCTTCGTCGCATTCGTCCAAAGCATCCACACAGCAAGTCAGGCTACCTTCGTACAGATGACGGCGCACTGCTGCACGGAACATATCTTTCAGGAGCTCAAGAGGCCAACCTTCGTCTTTGAAGATCGAAATTGCCTCTGCATCTACCATGTCTTGTAACACAGGGGCGCTGTCGGCGACCTGGCAGAGAAGAGCACGGTACAGCCCCTCGGTGGATCTCAGCAACCTCTGTCCTCTGGCGTTGAAGAAGAACGATACGGCCTTGCCAGTGTCGCCCTTCTTCTGAGTCGCACGTAAGATGTGCTTCATGATCGTCGATTTCCCTGCTCCAGGCTTCCCCTTGATCCAAAGTATCCCATGATGAGCGGGTTTGCACGCTGGATCAAGCCATCTCTTGAACCCTGGCGTCTCGAAGACCCACTCGCAGGTATTTTCTTGAGCCACAGCAATGTTTGCAGATCGGAGGTTCATCTCGGGAAAAGATAAAGCGGTCTGCAGACTCATAATTGTTGACGTAGGGTTCCCAGGAGCGGCCTCTGGACTATAGTAGTTGTGTTGCTGCTCGACATAGGAGTTCCCCGCGTGTATACGACTGGAGCCTTGCGCCGCAATGTATGCATACTGTTGGCGGGGGCCAGCGTGGCCCTCGTCGAAGTACTTCGATTGCTGGTCCAGAAACTGGCCAGACCGTCGTAAGTTCGCCAACGACAAATCTGTCCCTTCGCCGCTTGGGTCTTGCGTGCTGTGTTGACGAGATTCCATAGCACTTGGAACATGTGTTGTGAGACATGAGGGCGATGCTTTGCAGGCTGGAAGGTAGCTGTTGAGAGTCGGGCGCTTCGCGAATCATCGTGCTTCGTTAAAGGTCGCTTAACGCACAGTTCGCTGGATCCTCCAGATGAAAGTAGAGTAGAGTATCTCAGCATCATCTCGTTGACTCAAAATTTCGGCAACGTGAACCGATCAGAGGATAATGCAGAATAGGCGTCCGTTCCGATACCTGACTCTTTTCATTAGCTTCCAATTATCATCTTTTCACGTGTGTAAATCCAGATACGGGATCAGGCCAATTGCGTAGCAATTTGTCGAAGATCAAGGCAATCTCATAAACAAAAGACAATACGAAACATCAGCTACAGCAAGTAGTAAAACAATCCCAACCCAAATTCATCAGACGGCAATCCAAAGCTCGCACGCATACCCAGAAAAATTATTCCCCAAAAAGCACCTCGCTAAGTAGCAGTCCAACCAAAGCAAGCATTTCATAGCAAAACATCAAATTTCTAGAGAGAGACAATCACAAGATCAGAAGGTCCCATGAGCGAAGTTCTCCTAGAAAGCAGCACCCATGACCTCGTCCTCTGCGAAAGCCCTGACAGAGTCGTCGGCCAACTCACTCCGAAGTCCCGCCGTCTTGCTCTCCCTCGACATGCGCTCCCACTCGCGAAGGGCTTTGCGCTTCTTCTCTTCTTTCTCCTTGATCTGGGCGCGCAGCTTCTCTGCATCGTCGTCGAGCTTGTCGAGACGCGAACGGTCGATCTTGGGAGAAGCTTTGCGGCCACCGGGGATGATCGGAGGCAAGTCGCGGAGAGCGGGGTGCACGTTGTTTGAAGGATGTTGGTTGGAGAGTGGGTTGTGGATTTCAGATTCGCGACGGCGGTCGCTAGCGGGCCCAGAAGGGATGTTGTTGTTGCTGATGTTGGCATTGCTAGGGCCGGTGGGGATTGACGGCTCTGTCGGGCGTCGGTAGGAGGTCGGTGTGCTGGCAGAGGTGGCCTGGCTGTTGCGAGGACCTGTGGGAGTGTCGGGAATAGCCTGACCATTAGGTGCGAACCTCTGAGAGCGAGGGTATGTGGTGGCGGTGGAATTGCTGTTCTGGCGGAAAGTTGTAGGAGGGCCTTGAGAAGAAAATGAGCCGCGGGGTCCAGAGGGCGGGCCTTGGTGCGGTGTAAAGTCTTGTTGCTCGCGCTCGACATAGCCCTGCCCACGACCAAAGCCGCCAGGCGAAGGGCCGCCGCCTCTGCCACCACGGAATCCAGGGCCACCGAAGCCTCCTCTACCACGAGGTGCAAAGTCCCCTCCGAAGCCACCGCGACCGCGAGGGCCACCGAAACCTCCTCGGGGAGGCATATCGCTTCGTGGACCAGATGGAGGCGCAGCAGGAGCTCTGGCGTGTGCGGAAACAGAAACGGCAGCGGCGGCAGGGCCAGTGGGCGGAGCCATGGAGCTTGAGGAGGGCGCGCGGTATCCACCACTAGATGGTCCCGTCGGCGGGGCGCGGACTGGCATATCGTCAGCCCGATAAGGTTCGCGAGGTGGCGGGATGCGGTCTTCCTGATCATACGAACGCTCGGCGGGATAGTCACGGTCCCCAGTCACAGGAGGCGGCGAAGAATCCCTGGCTCTCGGTGAGCGCGGTGCACGGTACGGTTCCCGGCTTTCATACGGATCCCTAGGGGCCGGGCGGCTTGTTCTGTCGTCAATGGGTGCTTGGGCTGCGGCTCTGGGTGGTGAGGAACGGCGGGAAGTGGCGACAGATTCTCTGCCACGCTCCTCGTAATCATCGTAAGGCTGCCTGCTGGCCCTGGGAGGGGAGGGCGAGCGTGCTGCTGGGACAGCTGCAGGTGGAGGGCGGCGCCAGTCACCAATATCTCTCGGATCGTTCCTATCGTTTCTCCTCAGCGGCGAGCGCGAATCGGCACGCCTGTAGCCACGAGTCACACCACGGGCCATGGGCGAACGCTCTCCGCGAGGAGAGAATCCGCGGCGCGGCGGGCTACCGTTGCGAGAAGGCGGGAAATCGTCGTATCTGCCCCTTGGAGCCGGGCTAGCCAGTCTTTCACGCTTAGCTGGCGGAGGCGTCCTACGTCCTCTGCTGCCAATTGGAGAAGGCTCACGCGTGCGCTTGAGAGGCAATGGAGAGCGCTCTCTCTCACGGTAGCGCGGAGGTGAGCGAGCCGGAACGTATCCTCTGTCATCTCTGAACTCCCTCTCGTCACGGTAAGACCTGTCGTCTCGGAACTCTCTGTCACCCCTGAAGTCCCGTCTGGGCTCTCTCTCCGGGTCTCTCCTGAACAAATCATCTCTGGGCAGATCTTCCCTCCTCACGGGCGGCGGCGAGCGAGGACGAGCCCTGTAGCTGTCGCCTCTGGGTGCAACATATCGGTCTCGAGGTGAAGGGGAGCGTCTGCGGTAGGTGTCGCCGCGAGGTGGAGGAGGGCTACGAGTACGGCCGCGAGCGGGAACGTAGGCACGACGAGGTGGTGGTGGGGAACGGGCGCGGTAGGAGTCTGCGCGAGGAGATCGTCCGCCTGGGCGGTAGGACTGGCCACGGCTGCCATAGCGGTCCTCTGGCGGAATGTCGAGCGGTCTACTGTGTAGTGGTCAGAAACTGATGGATCTAGAGCTCGAGTAGATGATCGAGCAGTAGTGCAGTGATGTTCTTCAACAGGCCGCAGAGCAATCGTTGCACTGTAGCTCATCGTTTCACACCCACTGCCGAGCAAACATACCTTCTGTCTCTGTCCATGGCAGGCGGGCTTTGTTGCAGCTTGGACTGCAAAGACACAACAATACGTGTCGACTGATGCGATTATTGCTGAAGTTGGGGGATCCACTCAGCGAAAGTGTTGGTTTTTGGGTTGCCGTGTAAACAAAAAGATGGTGGAAGCGAAGATGCGGCCATCGGGGTTCGGAGGTCTCGGCATCTCCCGTCAGATCTCACGTGCCGATCCCCTTACCGGCTCATTCAACGACAACGACAACGACAGCTGCATGTGGATCTCAATCGTCCCGAGTCTCGTCCAGGTCGTGTCCACTCGTTCGTGAACGATTGTGTGATGGGATGGCAGTCCAACAAAGTACGCAACAATTCCTTCAATCCATTCCAGTCCTCTCCATCTCAGCACTCTGGGATACCTCCTACTATCATCCGCATCTCGTGCCGGTTCTCTTGAAGATTCTCTTGACATTCTCTTGAAGACCCCTGCCCTGCCCTGCCTCACCACATCTCACTCTTGATCACTACCTCCAACCGTTCCTCTTGAACCCCCTCTGTTCTCAGCCCGTCTCCAACAGTAAGCTCAGTTCCATAGATCACTTGGGCCAGAGTGTTAGCATCTCACAGAATTAGTAGGAAGTCCGAAGATCAGGTTCACTTCAAACCCCTTAGGCTTGTATGCATTTCAAGTTCTTGAGTACTTTCTCTCCATCACGCCGTCCGGATCCCCAGGACCTCGCACCCATTTCGTACACCCGTCACCCAAGTATTCTTATTCTTGAACAAAACATCACTTCCCACCAAAAGTAACTCCTCGCTTTGCGCCAATCTTGAAACCCAACCAGAAACATCCCTTTTGTTACAGCCAATGCGCAAGATCACCTCCTGCTCGACCTCTCCTTGTCCTTCTTGAGTCTCTTCGCAGCCTCTTCCGCGATCATCGAGCTGAGATCTTCTGTTTCTGTCGTACTCGCCCAGCCACCGGCATTCTCCCTCTGGCGCTGCTCGTCATACCGCTTCCTGATCTCCTCTTTGCTAAGCTTGTCGTCCCTCGAGAGCGCATCGGGATCCATGCTGACGTCCAGATCGCCCACCTTCCTCTTCCTGCTTCTGTCGTCGCGTTCGGAGCCGAGGACGGGGACAGCAGGGCCACGGGAGTTTGAAAGATCGTAGGCACGTTCGCCGCCGAAGAAGCCTTCGTTTCGGATAGAACGTTCGTTGAGAACAGTGCCGGCGGAGCGAGGATGCTGCGGTTCTTCGGTTGTGTCGCCACGGCGTTGTTTGCGGAGATTGAACTCGTCGGCCATGCTTTGAGTTCCCATGTCTGTCGGTACCGAACTGTAGATTCCACCAGGAGTCGCAGTGCCTGCAAAAGGCGTTTCGGTTCCACGGCCCACGTCCTCCTCTTTGCCGTCTTCATCCTCGTCTTCCTCCTCGTCTTCATCTTCCTCCTCTTTCTCCTCTTCGTCGTCCTCTGGTGGCGCCAGCTCACCCCACACGGTCTTGTCGACCGGTTCTGTCTTTGCTGCCTGTTCTGCCTGATCGTCTTTTTCGGCGATGCCATATACATCGCCTCCCCAAAGAGGCTTACCTTGGTCGTCGATAGGAGGCTTGCCAAATCCGCCAGCGTGGAAGCCCCACGCTGCACCAAGCGGAGGCGGAGCGTTCAATCCAGGAATTTTCATCGCGGGATACGAGGGTGGTGGGCCAAAGCGTTGCTGGTTGATAAGCCATGGTGGCGGCGCACCAGGCGGCATGTTGAGGGCCTCTTTCAGCTCCTCGCTGAGCTCTCCAGGTCGTAGGTGGCGCAAGTTGGTCTCATATTCTTTACCTTCATAGTAGACCTCGCCGTACCTAGTAAGATTCGGCTTTGTTTGGCGGCGGAAGAATGCTTCGTAGAGTTTTTGGTAATCGACGTCGAGTTTTCCCATCTTCGGTTGCACACGGTCGCGTTGCCTCGACTTCAAGCTTGCCTCCGCTTGTTTCTCGAGAACAGCATCGCGCATGTCGGAAATACCAGTCTCGGCGATAAACTTGGGCAGTGCAAATCCAGGCTTCTCAACACCACGCTTTGAGCTGAGGTACTCGCGTTTCAGCGACCAGTGTGTAGGCACGGGTACGACGTTCCTTGAGCTCTTGATGTTCACCAGTAGCCTGGGATCGTGCGCTGATGTGTCGGTCCACTCCACCACCTCGGGCTTTCGTACAATGGCTTTCAGCTCCGCAATACTCAGCTTGTTGGCAGCTTTGCGTGCCTTCTTGGAGAGACGCTGAGTGGTTTCCTCCTCTTCATCTTCGCCCTGGATGTTGTCGTTGTCGTCGTCGCGGAAAACTTCCTCCTTCTCGACGTCTTTCAGCCCGGGGTCCTCCTTGTCGGCTTCCTGGAATCGGGCGAACACATCGCGGAACTGGTCGAACAACGGGTTGTCTTCCGTGATCTCGATATCTGTGTCGACGGCTGGTACATCTTGGATCGGGTCGTCCTTGGCGGGCTGCACGGGTTGTAAAGGCTGGTTCGCATTGGCTTCCTCGGGGTCTGTGGTCTTGGATGTGTCGTGGGCTGTCTCGGGAGCTGGCGATTGGGATACCTGGTGGAGCGTTAGGACCAAGGTTACCATTCTGGTATACGGCAGGGGATGGCATACCTCGAGTTTTGCCTGCTTTTTGCGTGCGCGACGCTGCTCATTCTTGGTTGGCTTGCGCGCCTTGTTCTGTTCTGCGGCCATAGCGCCGGACGTGATGAAGCCTCACCTGTCACACTCAAGTCAAGTCGCCAGCGGTTCGATCGAATGTACGGTATTGTCGTGACAGGGATGTGCGATAAGTGAGGATGAAGGTCTTAGGTTGGTGGAGTGTCGCGACTGCAAGTGCGGCAACGAGCTGATCGCAAGTCGCAGCGTGAGCGAAGAATGAAGGACTAGCGTGCGTCTAGGGTTAGGGTTGCGGTTGAGCGATGCCGTTCCATCTGACCTTATCACTGACCATAAGAACATGTATGTTAGTGTTGACATCTTTTATAAGCATAATAGTATACTTTCTACTTTAGTGATGTTTTTTTGCCATAGACATTGTCTCGTGTGATGTGTGAAAGGCACATTTCGAAATCCAACACTTGACGAGACCTGACTACAGAATCATTGCGTGTATGCGAGTGCACCTTTGCGGTCACTCAGACTTAGAACATGATGGGATGACAATTACTACGACGAGGTGCTGACTTACAGACAGATATATATACGCGGTACACAGCTTAATATGTTCATTTGCAAGCTCCTTTTGCAAGCCAACTCGATCCCTTCCCTCTACAAGCAACAACCGATCTTCCATTTCCAACACCCTTAACCTCAACCCGGCGCCTGTTCTCCCCGTCTCCAACATTCATAGACTCCACTTCGCCCCCGTCAACACCAGGATCATCTCGCCAAATCTCCACAACTTCCCAATCGTCACCAGCCAAATCAGCGACGCGAATCGCTTGTTCCATGTCAGCAACCTCAAAGAGCACGACTTTCGTGTCCATCTTGATCGCAAGGTCGAACAACTTCGGATAGAACAGATCGCCATCATCCTCGGTGACTTGGACATCGGATGGATCTGGAAGGGGCGGTACGAGAGCCAATTTGGGTTCGTATTTGCGGACGGAAGCTGATGTGGTTCGGCGAAAAGCTGAGGTGGATATGTATGGCGGGTTAGAGATCAAGATGTCGTAATTTGAGCTGCATGGCTTCTCTCCATGTAAAGTCCTCAGTCTGCTCATGACGCTCGAAGGGTTGCTATGCTCGGCGAGGATGTCGGCATCGAGGAACTGCATGTCGCGGAGGATGCTGAGACCGAGGCTCGCAGAGCTCGATTGATGAGTCTGGGCGTTTCGGACACATTGTGTTCTGTTTTCTTCTGCTAGATTCAAGGCGTGCTGAGAGATGTCGATGCCAGTGATATGGCCAATGTTGGGCTCAAAGTCCGGTTGATTGAACATTTCATGATGGAAGAGCAGAGGAATGCAGCCAGTGCCCGTGCAAAGGTCCAGGACGTTGATCGAGCATGCTGGAGGTTTAGCCTTCCACGATTGCACAAGTGATCGAGCAAGGTAAGATACAGATGCGGCAGTTTCTTGTCTACAGTCCAGTAAATCAGAGATACAACAAGAAAGAAATCGGAAGACATTCACCAACCTAGGAATGAGAACACCCGGCTTGCATTTGATCTCGAGATCACCAAAGAACTCGGTACCTAGTATATACTGCAGAGGCTCGCCTTTGGCACGTCTGTTTACATACTGCTGCAAGAGATATCTTTCGTTGCCTGTATCGGCATGCTGCGAGGACACGACTTCCGCGGCGTGTTCACCGAGCCATCTCAGCTCATTTCGCGAGGATTGCAGGTCTCTACAGACGGGCAGCAGAGACGGCAATAGGCGATCAATCCGTCGTGCGTGGCGGAGGAGCGTAGGCGGTATGCGTGGCATGCGAAGTCGGAGTCGGCCGCAAAGGGGAAGGAGAAGAATAATCGCTCACGAACATGAGACAGGAGGAGGGAGTGGGAGTGCTGACCTCCGCGATGGTGGGAGAGAAAGGCCGTGTTCAACCGCGGCACGTCCACGGACGCATGGGCTTTCCAATTACAGCACATCTAAGACAATCTCCCATGACGCTCTCCAAAACATCAACAGCTTCCCCTCTTCCTGCACTTTTCATTATCTCCTCTGTAACATAGCAAACATGGCTGGTATTCGCCCTCCCGTCTTGGACGCCGCCTTCAGGTCGTGCACCCGTGCTCGCAGAGCTCCCGCCCTTCGCAATGCGCCTTTCAGCAACCGATCACCCGCCGTCCAGCGTCGATGGATTGGTGACATGAATGGAAGACCACCAGTTCCACCAGGTGGCGGTGCCGGTAAGACCACTGTTCTCGCACCCAAGACTCGCCTGGCAGTCGGTGTCGTCTTCATTGGCGCCTTGATCTACTCAATGGTAATGAATATCCCTCTCACCAAGCCGAGCACCGAAATAGCTAACCCTTCCTCTCCTTAGGCCACCGGCGATGCGGAACAGCAGCTCGAAGCTCCGACGATTGCAGAGCGGGACAGTCTCAGTAAGCGCGAGTCCGGCGTGACAGACGCATCTCCCATGCGTCTGCGAATGGAACAATTCATTAAGGCCAAGCAGGAGGAGATCGTCCGCGCTCTTGAAGCCGTCGACGGCAACCGCTTCCAGATCGACAAATGGGAGCGACCCAACGGTGGAGGTGGAACCAGCTGCGTGCTGCAAGATGGCAATGTATTTGAAAAGGCAGGTGTGAACATTTCAGTGGTGTACGGAACGCTGCCTCGGCAGGCAATCAGCAAGATGAGAGTCAACCACAAGGCGCTGGATCCGGATGTTGAGAGTTTGGAATTCTTCGCTGCTGGTTTGAGTTTGGTGGTGCACCCGATCAACCCAATGGCGCCCACAGTGCACTTGAACTACCGCTACTTCGAGACCGCGAACGAGGATGGCTCTACAAATGCCTGGTGGTTCGGCGGCGGCACGGATCTGACGCCCTCATACCTCTTTGACGAGGACGTCATCCACTTCCACCGTCACATCAAGGACGCTTGCGACAAGCACGACAAAGAGTACTACTCTCGCTTCAAGAAGTGGTGCGACGAGTACTTCTACATTCCTCACCGTGGCGAGTCACGCGGTGTAGGCGGCATCTTCTTCGACGACCTTGACGAGTCTGAGAAAGACCAAGAGTCACTCTTCAACTACATCCAGACTTGCGCGCACTCCTTCTTGCCTTCGTACATCCCGATTGTGCTCAGGCGGAAGGATATGCAGTACACCGAGAAGGAGAAGGCATGGCAACAGCTGCGCCGAGGCCGCTATGTCGAGTTCAACCTTGTGCACGACAGAGGCACCTCTTTCGGCCTGAACACTCCTGGTGCGCGAGTTGAGAGCATCCTGATGAGCTTGCCGCTTACGGCGAGATGGCAATACCAGCACGAGCCCGAAAAGAGTAGCCGGGAAGACAGGCTGCTTCAGATCCTGAAGAAGCCTGTGGAATGGGTGTAGTCTCAAAGACACATTGCTTTCGATTTTCCAATGGCGATATCCATCTCCATCTCTTTTGTTTGTCTGGAATATATTGCGCCGCATAGCGAAAAGGAACGGATCTGGTTGTGGTTGGTTGGCGGTCGGTTGGCTGGCCGTCTGGCTGTAGGAATAACAGTGTAAATACCTATACATCATCTCATTATTTGTCTGCTTACTTGGGGAGAAATAGTCTTGCTCAATAACGCTCCACTAAATTGACAGTATCTCCCAATATCGCCGCATCACATCACAGGAGCCTCGCCTCACCACGCCATTGATCCCCCAATGCAAGTGTTATCATTCAAGTTATTGAAGGAATTGGCATTGATCAATTTGAGATAGGCAAGAACCACAGATGCCCTACTTATATCTCACACGAACAGATAGCCAAGATAACGGCATGCAGGCTCGCCCTGATCTGCCGAAGCCGAAGATGAGCCCGATGCCCGCTATCTCTCGATCTCGCCTGGACTCGTCTTCTCTCCCACACACCACTTGACTCGACCAGTGGCTGGCCGCGCTGGCTTTCAAGGGCTTGCCCCAGGCCCCGGGCGATTGTGGATTAATGTTGTGGAGAGACTACGATATGTCGCAGTGGAGATGGGCCTCAGGGTGTACATGCCCGACTGGTCCCCTCTCCCGCGATAGTACTAACTAACTCTATTACTAGACCGTAAGATCGTCACCTTGTGCCGCCCGGCGCTGACTTCACCTTATCTTTATCTTTCCTCACGCTCCTGTGAGGTATACATGCACATGCACGCCTGCTGACGACGATCGTCTCTTCCTTTATCCCTTCGTTCGCTTCTCTGTCGTGCATACCACTACTGATCAAGCTTTCCTTCTGCCCACGTGTCTAGCAGGCATCATTACCTTCGACTTCCTATCTCCATCTCGTCATACAACCAGACCAGACCAGCCCTACCCGAAGGCTGTCACGCGACTGGATTCTGACCGGACCAGAGTCCTCTCGACTTGGAAACACCACTACCAGACTGCCCGCTGTACCACCATCCGATCTATCGCCCACAATGGATATCAGGCGAGGATCATCAGCTTCATCAGGCGTCGTCAGATCGCACTCTGCCACCGTTGCAGACGCCGATCTGGCACGCATGGGCTACAAGTCCGAACTGCCTCGAAATCTATCCATGCTGTCGGTTCTGGGCTTGTCGTTCGCTATCATGGCCGTTCCGTACGGTCTCTCAACCACAATGTACATCACCTTGGTCGACGGCCAGAGCGTCACAATTCTCTGGGGCTGGGTGTTGATCAGCTTGATCTCAGTGAGTATTGCAGCTAGTTTGGCGGAGATCTGTGCTGTGTATCCTACGGCTGGAGGTGTGTTTTCCAAAGAAACAAGTATGATTGTAAATTGAATCAAACTAACACACACCCTAAGGCGTCTATTATTGGTCGGCCATGATGAGTACCCCCGAATGGGCTCCCATCGCCAGTTGGATCTGCGGCTGGTTCAACCTCGTCGGCAACTGGACCGTCACATTATCGATCAACTTCGGCGGCGCACAACTCATCCTTAGCGCGATCTCATTATGGCGAGAAGACTTCGCCCCCACAGCCTGGCAAACAGTGCTCTGCTTCTGGGCCATCATGCTAGTGTGCTTCCTGATCAACGCCTTCGGCTCGAAATACCTCGACTTCATCAACAAGCTCTGCATCTACTGGACCGGCGCTAGCGTCATCATCATCCTCGTTACTCTTCTCACAATGTCCGACGCGAAACGCAGCGGCGAGTTCGTCTTCGCCCACTACGACGCGAGTGCATCGGGCTGGCCAGCGGGATGGGCCTTCTTTGTCGGCCTCTTGCAAGCAGCCTACACCCTGACCGGCTACGGCCTCGTTGCCTCCATGTGCGAAGAAGTGCAGAACCCCGCGCGCGAAGTCCCCAAAGCGATGGTCATGAGTGTCGTAGCAGCTGGCTTCACCGGTCTCCTCTACCTCATCCCAATCCTCTTCGTGCTCCCGGACGTGAAGACCCTCCTGGCCGCCTCCGCCGGCCAACCCATCACCGTCCTCTTCAAAATGGTCACAGGCTCCGCGGCAGGCGGTTTTGGCCTCCTGTTCCTCATCCTCGGAATTCAGATATTCGCCGGGACTGGCGCCCTCACGGCTTCCAGTCGCTGCACCTACGCCTTCGCCCGCGATGGCGCCATCCCCGGCTCGCGTCTGTGGTCGCAGACAAACCAGCGCCTCGGCGTGCCCCTTTGGGGACTGGTGCTGTCGACTGTTGTGGATTGCTTGTTGGGACTGATTTACTTCGGCAGCACTGCTGCTTTCAACTCTTTCACCGGAGTCGCGACCATCTGTCTTTCGTGCGGTTACGGCTTGCCAATTCTGGTCTCGGTCCTGAGACGTCGCGAATTGCTGCGCGGTTCGACTTTCTCGCTCGGTCGGTTCGGATACACCATCAACATTGTGTGTCTGGTCTGGATCGTCCTGGCTGTTGTGTTATTCTGCATGCCTGTTAGGTACGTTGTTGATCCCTTTGTTACCCTTTCCCCTCTCCTCCATGTGTATTTCGATACCATTCGACCTCCAAAGACCACAACCGCTAATACGACCTAAAACACAGCCTCCCCGTCACCCCGGAAACAATGAACTACGCCTCGGTCGTCTTCGCGGGCTTCGCTTCAATCAGCCTGGGCTGGTATTTCATCAGAGGCCGTAAACACTTCCGCGGCCCTCCTGTTCCTGTAGATGTCAGCAACACCGTCAAAGGGCAGAGTTTGGAGAATGTTGATAGTGGGGAGGCGGAAGTTGGGATGCCTGTGAAGATGGGCATGGGCGAGAAGAAGACGGCGATTTAAGTAAGGGCGATCGGAGATACCTGTGTGTATGTTCCTTGCGTCTACTGTATTCATCTGTCTTTTAAGCTGTCGTGTGTGCACTGTAGTGCCCGGGGGATTTGTTGAGTTGAGTAGAGCCTGGAAAAGACTCACGCGTGAAACTTGGGAATTGTTGTGTTTCTTTTCGGGAATGGGCTTCTTATTTATACATGCTGCTTCCTAGTATCTGACAACACCACTGGCTGCGCCACTTGCTCAAGGTAAAATGCAGCCGAACCACCACTCCTAGGCAAACGCCCTGCAGAACTATGCCACGCCCACGCCATGCTTATCGCTCGAGTCGAGAAGATTTAAATCTCTCAACGCCTCATTGTCAAACAAAAAGAAAGAAAGAAAAACATAAAATTGAAGAAAAATCCATCGAGAAAATCCCACCGAAAACTACCGTCGGAAACTCGTTTCTCCCTTTTCCGCAGCAAATAATCGATAAAGTCACTTAACCAAAAGTGGCCAAGTCAGAAATTACCACCCGCCCCTCCTCATCTTCTCGGCAGAACCCATAACATCGCCCTCAGCCTTGCGCTTACCCAGAGTAGAATCAGGCGTGCGACTCCCCTCCCTCATAGCCGCCGCGCCCTGGCTCAGAGACGCCAAAGCAGCCTGCAGCGAGCTAGGCGGCATAGCCTGGATCGGGACCTGAGCCTGAACCTGAGCAGTGGTGGGCGCCTGTTTCTGGGCCTGCTGAGCCTGCTGAGCCTGCTGAGCCTGCTGCAAAGCCGGCGCGTTTGGAGTCATCTCCTGCAAGCAAGAAGCATGGACCGGACGTCCGTTGTTATACACGGCGTTCATGAACACCCAGTCCTGCAGGTCCTCCGGGTGGCTGCTGCGCATGTCCTCGTAGCAGATCGGGCAGTTGAGTTTTGTGACGCCGGCCGGAGCGCGGATCCACAAGTCTTCGGGCCCCTTGGGTTTGCCTGCGGAACCCGCTGCTGCGCCGCCGGTCTTACCGCTCGAGGCATCGCCGTCCGCGGCGCTGGCGGTCGAGGCATCGAAGTCTTCGAGTTGCATCCATTCGCGGGCGTCCGGAAACCAGTGGCGGTGGGCGGCGGCGCGGGAGGACGAGAATTCGGCGAGGCGTTGGTTGATGCGGAAGTGCCAGTCGAGGTGGCGGGCTTTGTTTGCCTTGCCTTCGGGCGTGGCGAGGAATCGGCGGCCGCATGTGGAACATTGATTAGGTTGGTCCGAGTAGAGTGCGCGGAGGAGTTCTGGGCGGAAAGTCTTGAGAGCCGCGTTGGTGGTTGGTACTGATGGCTTGCCTGACGCTGTTGTTGGCATGAACGGCACCGTGTTCTGGGAAGGGTTGCGCTTGTGCAGGCTGGATAGCATGGCCATGAGATTTGCAGGTGGCGGAATCGGGGCAGCTGGTGTTGGGGCTGCGGGCGTGGTTGATGGAGGCTTCATCAGACCGGCTCTAGTCAGAGATGCAATAAGGTCACTACCCAATTGCGGTGTGGCTGTGGCGATAGGCTGGGTCTGGATGTTGTGTAATTGCGCGTGAGATGCCTTCTCCAGGGAAGGAACCGCTTCACGGATCTGCGGTGTGCTCGGCTTCTGTGTATTTTGAAAGAGAGCGGCCAGCGAGCTCAGCTGCTGTGGGTTGAAAGCAGGCATGGGAGGTGGTTGCTGCGGGAAAGAGGGCGGTGCCGATGGAGGCTGCGCGAACGGTGCCGGAGGTTGAAAGGGGAACGGTGGCGCTTGTGCTGGAGGCTGCCATTGCGGAGTGGAGCTGACCGGAGGCGTGGCAGTAGGTCGTGGTGTCGCGGGTACAGCGAGCTGAGCTATCTGAGCAGCGATGGCCTGCAGTGCCTGGGGAGCAATCTCTTGGGAGTTCAAGATTTGCTGGAGGTCAAGCAGTGCCTTCAACTTCTGCTGGATCTTCGGACTACTGGGATCGGATGCAAAGTCACGCTGTGTCTGGGCGATCACACCGACCAGGTCACGTTTGATCGACTCGGCGTCGGTGCGAGGCTGTTGATGCGGAGGCTGCGAGTGTTGATATCCACCCTGCTGCACAGGAGTTGACTGGAACGGAGGTTGCATGTGTCCGGGCTGCTGTTGCCGTTGGTACTGGTGTTGCGCGTACTGTCCAGGGGGCGGTCCAAATTGGCCGTTCGATTGCGGCGGAGTTGGTGTATTCTTGTAGCCAGCTTGTGGCAGGCGCTGGTGCTGCAACGCTGCAGTCTTTGCTTTGATGAGAGCGTTCTCAATTGGCCGAACGACTTCGGGTGGGAAGACAGGACGCTTGTCAAGGGAGCCCGGCACGGGCTCTTTCCAAGTCTTGAGCATGCCTTCCATGGCTCTGCGTACGCTGCTGTCGACCAAAGTGTAGGCGTCCATGAATGTGCTGTACAGGCCTTTGCCGAGATAGACAGTGTAGGGAGTGCCAACGTTCTTCACAATCGAGTCCAAGACGTAAAGTGCGGGCAATTTCTGCGCCGGCGGTGCCTGTTATTATTGTCAGTGTCACGGTCTACGATTAGGAGTGGCAAATCAGCCGAGATGCATGTGGTGCTTCGCAGCATCATCCACGAGCTGGAGGATCTGAACCTTACCGTTTTGATGTGCGTGTCGAGCGTCTTCGAGATGACTTGAGCGTGCTCATTGTGTTCCTTCGCGATCATGGTCAGATTGCTGATCGCATAGCGATTGTTCTCAGTCAGGTCGCGCAGTGCGTCTGCAAAGTCCTCCGAAACATCGACCGCGGCAGGGGCGGTGCCGGATATCGAAGCTCTGGGAGAGAGGGAAGACATGACTTCAAGGCGAGGACTTCACAAACAATGGCTATCTAGCATGCACCTTGTCGACAGACAGGGAGTGCTTGCGTATATGATACCGGGTGGCAACCACGGTGCTGCAGGGTGAAGATGAACAAGAGGTTCAGATCACGGAGGAGTCTGATGGAGATGCGTCTGGCGGTGATGCGAGATGCAGAGCACGTGAAGAAAAAGTGGCACTACGGCCTTCTGCCACAATAGCGAGAGGGCAGCAAGTAGTGGCTTTTTGACTAGCTAAAGACGGCACTTTTTTCCCCTGCTTTCTGTGTCTGCTGTTGTTCCTGAGACAGCACTCTACGCTGCGCGTGGTAGTCCTAGCTCTTCAACAATTCAATTCCCCCGTTAATTGTATCTGCCTGCGCCCAGTCTTGTGATGACGGATGGATGCGCGCGATGCGATGAGATGTCGTGCCGGATCGCTGCGGTATTATTCCTTGCGTGTGGTAAACGCCGATGGTTGCGCTCTCGAATACACCCTGTGAGGAGATGGTGAGATACACGTGAAGAGTCTTTGAAGGTCCGAGTGCGGTGGTGATAATCGAGGTGGTGAGGTTGTGGTTGTGGTTGGTACAAAGGCCTGACAAGAAGCTCGATGGCTCAAGTCGCTGACTGAAGCCGCCGTCGGACCGATCCCGCCGCTAGTACTGATGTGATTCTTTGATACGTCCGGCCAACCGTGGTGCCTTCCATTCCCCCACCCAGTTTCACGTCATCGGCCGGCGCATCATAATCAGGCATTCGAGAGTGTTGCCTAGACATCCAATCCCTTTCTCATTATTACAGACTATCCAAGGCATCAACAGTGAAGAAGAACTCGATCTCTTTCTACTGTACTCGACTTACCCACCCTAAACACCGCAGCTCACCACAGAAATGAAGTTTTTCATCACCACCCTGCTCGTCGCCATCTTCGTGGCGCTGGCCATGGCCGCCACCAACACCCATGTCGAACAGAAGCCCATCGTCGTCTCCTACCCGAAAGGCACACCGTCCTCTGAGATGGAAGAGCTGAAGGCCGCGATCCTCAAAGTAGTAAGCTGACTGCAACATTCGACGCTGGTGGCACGTCAATCTTAACACTACGATGACAGGGCGGCAAGATCACGCACGAGTACAACCTCTTCATGGGACTCGCAGCCAAGGTCCCGGCAGACTTCATCTCCACCATCAAGACCATGGGCGAAGACCATGGCGTGAATGTCGAAGACGACCAGGTGATGTCCATCAACGACGACCACAACGGCGGCCCATAAAGGAAGAATGCCAAGCCCCGAAGCTCTCATAATCACGAAGTCCAGCCCACGGAATGGAACTTGAAGGAATGATGGCCATCCACTGTTTTGCGGCGTTTGGGTTGGAGGCGCGAGGATTGCTAAGGGATTACTCAGAGGTCATGAGGTCGCGAGGCCGCGGAAATGTCCGACTCTTCTTTTTTCCTCTACTACGATTAACGGTTCTATGGCTAAGTTTCGAGATCAGATATGCAGTCACAAGTCAGCAAGCAAGCAAGAGTTCAGAAGTGCCAAGTCCAAGCTCCTCTCGTTTCACGTTCTCCACCAGCCGTTTTAGGCGAGAGTGGGACTTTCCGACGCCAACGCCCGCCTTGCGACTTGCGCATATGCCTGCCGGCAATCAGCAGCATTCCACCTCGCTAACAAGACCGATTGGCGCGCACCTGCAAGCCAATATCAGTGAATGAGACAACACCTTTCTGAGTGGTGCACATGCGTGTGATGGCCCCGGCGTGTGACGGGCGCAGGTCTCCATGTGCCGTCACGTGCCTGGGTGCAAAAGGTTTGCGAAGCCGGTGGCAGAGGGCGCCAGAATACCGTGTGCAGTACCGATGTACATGCACGAGTCCACGCAGCCAGGCGCTCTATGTGTAAAAGAGTCATCAAGTCCGTGGGCTTGCGGTAGGTTCAAGCCATACCAAGACCGGAAGCGAGCCCCGCATTTCTCGCAGGAAACAGAGTTCGAGCATGCGACGGCTGCGAAGTGGACGACAGCACTGAACGATACAGGACAGGACAGGCTTGGCTTGAGACAAACAGGCATCGCTGTGGCCGGAACTTGCCATACCGGTGTGTGCGCTGCGCTGCCACCACGAAGCACGTTGTTATCGCAGTAACAGGACACAGAGCGTTGGAAGGCATCGAGTAAGGCTTACGCGTGCGCATGTGCTATTCTCGTTTCCATTCCTACCTAACCATGGGTACAGTACGGTACTATTATCACGAGGAATAACGACTATAGCTGCTTCTTCACGGACAAGACACTCGACAAGACCAAGCATGCCAACCTCGTCGACCAGATCCGCAGTGTTGGGAAACAGTACAGTAGGTACTGTAACGGTAAATGCTGCCTCCAATCACGTCCATTCCCTTCCAGTCCCTTCCAATCAACGCGGCAACGGTCGAACGCCTCCCGGCGCCCTTCGCGAACTCACAGGCCACGGGTGCACTTGCGTCGGCAACCAGCCACGTGAAATTCGGCATCCCGTTCGTTCCTCGGCGAATCAAGACAGCAAGGCCGCTGCCGAAACCCTGCAATGCAGTATACACAGAGAGACTGAGCTCGATGAGAAAAGGCAGAGTTCAGAGTTTGGCAAGCGAAACAGTGCCATTTCAAGATCTCCCACTGTGCTCCCTGGGCCGTTTGTAGGGTACGCCTGACGCACGCTTCCGTCGGTGTGATTGATTGACTTCAAGGATGGTAGGTATTATTGTTGATGGCTACCCGGTGACGGCGGACCGGCATCAGCCACGGGCCTGGTCCCTTCCGACCGTACGTACATACCTAACAGTAAGGTATGTCCAATCCGGTCCTGTAGGTAGCCTTGCCTGCCTGCCATTCTCTGGCTTGCCCTGCTGTGCGTGCGCCGGGCCTCTTGCACCGCGCGCATCCCCATCCCCATCCCCATCCCGATCCGCCTTCCCTCCGCCACTTGACCGTTTTGCATACCATCCAGATCGGCCTCTTCCTGTCCTGCTGCTCCTCTTCTCCCGGCCCTGCTGCTCCACCTCCGCCGCCAATCGCCGTCTGTACTTGCACGGCCATCGATCCATGTCCTCCCTGCGCCCACCCACTAAATACGTGCCTCCGATCGTGCATATCCCCCCACTGAACAACCAAAGGCAAAATCCTGCTGTCCCCTGTCGTTCCTCCTTGGCAATCATGTCTTGTCTGTTGCTGTAACTTGAAGTAGTTACTTTCCTCGCATCTAGTCGCCGTAGCTGAGAGCCAGCTACACACGTTTTGCCTACCAAACAACACCGCCTCTACCGCCAGCTGAACCTGCCGGGTGTTCCCCGATACTGTCATCTTCAGCCTGCTTGTCTGGCCGTCGGTCTGTCCGTCTGCGTCGCCGAGCTTCTGATACAAGGCACCAGCCTGATCCTGATACATCAACCCGCAGCGCCCACCCCAATTCACGTCCCGACCTGCCGGTTCACCCTTGCACCTCCAGATCCTCCTCAATGACAGCTCTTCACTCCGCCTTTGCTCCATCCTTCCACGGCCACGGGCCTTTCGACACCATGCCCGACCAAGCCTCGGACCAGGACTGGCAACACCCAAACCGGCATCAGCACAACCAACAAGCAGATAACTACATTCTGCCAATTCCCATGCTCAATAATCAATGGTCCTCCCACAACCATCAATCACTCCACGCACAACAGCAACAGCAACAGCAGCAACAGCAGCAGCATCAACAACACCAACTTCTTGGAATGGCTGGTATGGACCGTCGTTACTTCCAAGATGACGTGCAGCCTTACATGGCCTACAGCACCACCACTGCTCCAAATAGCCTCATCTCTCCATGTTACCCGACCGAGAACACGTGGTCAGATATGGACATCGGCACGCCGTCCAACTTCGACTCCCCTCAGGAATCTCTTGAATCTTACATACAAACCCAGCCCGCTCATTCTCGTCTCCAAGCACCAAGACTTATCAACAACTCCCAACACCCGCACATCCAAGCGCCCTCAATCAGCCCGCACCAAGAGATCCCCGATCCCATGAGCGTCGATCGCCCATCGATGCCAGGCCGATCGAAAACAGACCCAGTCAAGATTCGGCATCCCAAATCCAACAAGACGACTCCAATCATTAAAGCTTCCGGCAGCGACGAGAGCGACGACGACTTCGTCCCCTCCGAGTCCAACCAGACCCCCAAGCCACCCACCGCAGCCTCCAATCGCGGCCGCAAACGCCAGCGCATCCCACACACAGCCGTCGAGCGTCGATATCGCGAGAACCTGAACGCCCACCTAGAACGTCTGCGCCAGACCGTCCCAGCTCTTGCCTCGCGCCGCACTTCCGGAGGCATGCCACCTTTGGCCAATAACACCACCACCAGCGGCCACAGGGCCAGCGAACCCACTACCATGCCCGTCGCACCCCTACCCTCAGATGGTGCCAAGCCTAGCAAGTGCGAGATTCTCAACGGCGCGATCGAACACATTGGCCTGGTGGAGCGCGAGAACGGCGGGCTACGAGACGAGATCAAGGAGTTACGTACGCGAGTGGAAGACTTGCAGCGCTGGTATAGCGCGACCCTGCGCACCGCAGGTGGGAATCCTACGGGAGGCTATGCTGGTTGAAACTGGATAAGAGAGGTATTGGAAGCGAGTCTCCCGCATCCATTCATCACGACATGTTCGCCCGCTTTTGGTGTCATTCCTTTCGACGACAAAGACGGCCTCGAGGCTGTCGTCGCCTAATGCCCCTTTCTTCTCGCATGATCTTTTCTTTCTCTTATCTAACTCTAGTCAACAAAACACTTTACTACCCCTACGGCGCGGAACGATCCAGGCACGGAACGCAGATTGGAGGAAATTTGGGCTGGCTGAACGGCTACGGCTGGGCCGTATTGGTACTATGATTAAGGACTCGGGTTCGAACTCACGATGGGTGGAATGGAATTGATCTTGGTTTTAGTGCTGAGCGAAGGAGTCTCTATGGTATGGATGGATTGCAAGCGGCTTGCTAGTCAGGCTCAGGTCATGTTATGGACAGGACAGCACAAGGACAGATATGGTTGTTTTTGCTACGACATATTCTCTTCTTCTCTTCAACTCGAGGAAGATGTCACTGATCGGTAGGTAGGCAGTTTGAGAACATGACAACTATTTTAATGACCTTTTTGTGTTTTCGCTTCATTCCAGTCGTCGCTTTGCGCTGCAGCAGATGATCTCAACAACCTGCACGTTTTCCACAACTCACACAGATACATATACTACACTAGATCTCACAACGTGCACGATGCTCTCCTTCAAATCCTCTCACTCAGTTTGGAATCCGCTCGCCACGTCTTTCCTCTTTATCATTGATTCACTACTGTCGCGACTCGTTTCAGGATCAATCATGAATCGATTAGCCAACCAAGCAATCAATATTCATCAATCGACTATCGATCAACCGACCAATCAGTCAGCCAAACAAGTTCAACCAATCGATCATTCTCGATCCCGCCGCTTCCCATCCTCTCAAGCCTCCCGAAAATCCAGGCAAAAGCAACGCCCAAACGGAACGATCCCGTCCGCAGGTAGACATGTAACATGGAAGTCTTGCTGTGCCCCTCGATCTAAGTTGGGTGGATACGGTACTTGGGTACTTCCGAGTTCCGAGCCTGGAGTCTGGAAGCAGCAAGCAGCAAGCAGGTAAGTGAGACAGGCCAGGCAAGGCTAACGGGTAGGGCAAGATCAGCCGTGGCTGAGAGACTCAGGCGCGCCAGGTCCAGGGAGAGAGAGTAGCCAAAGAAAAGCGGTGTGCAGCGCAGCAAGAAGAAAGGCTGAGAGTCTGAGAGGCTGTGGATGGATGTGATACCTGAGCTCGATCGATGCGGGTTCTCGGAACAGCTGCAATGGTACTGTAGGTAAGTCGAGGCGAAGGGCTAGAGCCGTGTTTCTCTCGCTGGAGGCTGCAGGTTGGCAGGTAGGGTAGGGATACCGCGCGTCTGTTTCCTGGGTTTATCTTGCCACGATTTCCAGCCACATGGCCTGGACTACTGCTACTACAGCAGCACTACTGAGTCAGTATGATTCAGATCGATCTCGAGCACGCATGCATCTTAACGCACACGTAGACACGTAACCCACCACATATGCATGTCGCGACGCTGTGACGCCGTTGGAGCGTTTCCCGGTTTCGGGAATTCTAGATGTTGATCTCCTTTTCTGCGTATGAGAGGGTTTGGAGGGGTATGAGTCGGGTTTGTGATCGAGGGGGGTTTTGGTGCGTTTTCCTGTTCCTGTTATGTCTTGGATCATCATTGTTCTCTTGCTCTTATCCGGTGTTGTTCTTTCATCTTGACCGTCTTCGCCCTTCACTTTTGTCGGGGTACATTAGGCTTACATACATTTGCACACGGTCGTGTCAGCTCTCAAGCCTTCCGTTGCTTGTGGTTCAGAGGTCTCGCCACGCTGCTACTACCAAGCACGCTGCCATCCTAAGAAAAGGTCGCACCACGGCTGACAGCCGCTTCGCGGTATTGGGCTTTGTCGCCAGACACCTCGCGCCAGCTTGTAGGTCTCGCCATAGACTCTTCGACTCGCCCAGCGATAATTTCCTGATATACTCCGCCTCTTAGAGCTGTTGCAACTCAAGAGATCGCCTGCGGCTGCTGACTTTCGCGAAGTAAGACCGTAGGCGTAGGTTTCGTAAGCGAATTGCTGTTGTTGTTGCTGTCGTTGTTTGTTTGGCTATCTGTGAACATCTTCTCGTGACTTTTCTTCGATCGAAGAGGCGTTGCTGAAATACGAGGTTTCAAACGCCCCTGGACTGGTTTGTGTTCAGTGAGAAACAGTCCGGGGGAGGGTGTTGCGATTTCTAACTCACGAGGAGAAATATGCTTGATTAGAAATAGTAAATGCTGAAGTGCTGGAATACAATACACGCAGTGATTTGCAAATCTAGCGCGTGAAGCAACATCATAGTGTCAGTCAGCCTGCCTTTGCAAGGAAATCCGAAATTGCCTCACATTCGGTGGTCAGCATTCCTTGTTGACCACGAAAGAAAAATGAGTTCTCGCTTCACTCGTCTCTAAACTTCCACCTCCCACGGCCCTTCATCGCCTCCCTCCACATACTCTCTACCTTGATTCTTTCAAGTTTCTCCGCTTCCTTTCTATCTTCCTCCTCTTCCTGTGTGCTTGGCATTCCCGTCCGCCAGAACCCAGGCGGCGTTTTCGCTCGCTCAAAAGTTTTGCGATGCCGGCCATGCTCGTTCGCAAAATCCTGCGCACGAGCCTGAAAGATGACATCCTCGTGCTGCGAGACGGGGTAGTGAGTTGCGAGATCTGCAAGAGAGAGCCCGAACAATTCTTGTAGCAGCTGTGTATCGGACTTCTTCGAGGGTGGCAGGAGATTGTTTCGTGCGGCGTCCAAGAATTCGCCACAGCAGGCTGGGTCGATGCAGCCCGGAAGGCAGCGGCGATCTGCTTTGGAGAGTCTGTTCATGGGCTGCACGAAGGCGAAGCTGCTGTCGGCATAAAATGGGTTAATGCGGAAATCCTGAGGCTTGAGGTACTGTTTTGGTTTTGAGCGAAGAGGTTCCGAGGCTGGGTCTATGGGCGGGGGGGATTTTTCGATGCCGCGTGGGCGGGTGTACTTCGAAGTATGAGGCGTTGGTTTCTTGTGGCTTGTGGCTTGAAGAGTGACCTGAGGCCGAGGTTGAACTTGAGGTGAATCTTGAGGCGGAGGTCGGCGTACTCGTTTCGCTGTGTCAGACACTGGACGGCGTGGTTGAAGGGGCTTTCTGGCTGGCGTTGGATTCTCGAGCAAGCTCGTGAGGCGCGGACTCCCTGGTGATTTCGCTGTACCGGGCTCGGCCTTTGGGGTGATCTGATCTGAGGTTTCGTCGCCGTCCTCGGCTAGCATGCCGACTTTATCAGCATCTTCCTGGGATAAGCGTCGACGTTTCTTTGTAGTCTGTGGAATCGTAGGGACGTTGGGGCTCAATTGACCTAGCGCTCCTCGTTGTCGACCATGTGATCTTGCTTTGGGTGTGGTGGTCTCCTTGGGTGGCGAGGCTATCTGATCGTTCGCCACCACAGCATTCGCCCGCTCGAAAGCGGTTGGCATCTCAGGCAGCTCCGGAATATCGCTCTCTGAGAGCGAGGATGAATTGTGCGCAAGGGGCGGGCGTAGCATTGCATTCGAGCGTTCCTCGGATTTTGCGCGAGAGCGTGATGCGTCTTTAAATTTTCGCTTTCGAGGTGTTTGGAAGGTACCTCGCATGGCATCCAGATCTGAAGTCTCCGCACGAAAGAAAGGGCGTGCTCGTGATGTCGGGCTGCTCCAGTCGTCAGATTTCAGTTCAACTGGTTGTTCCGCTGAGCCAGGCCTTTCGAGAGACTCAGGTTCCTGTTTGATGCGTCGTGGAGGTGGCATCACCGTGGCTGACTCTCTTTGTCGACGCCTGAGGTGGTGTTCGCGCACTACTACGGGAACATCGTCGCTGTCCTCTTCGTGATCGGCTGACGGTGTCTTGACAGCCGGGATATCGTCTTCCGTTGTCTGGCTTGATGATATGCGCTTCGAGTCTGCGCTCGATTGCGTCAACACTTTGCATCTCTCCGCACCCTCTGGCAAGACGGGAAGCGACTGCGTATCGGCGTCTGATCGATGTGCAACACGGGGCTGATCTTCTGCCCTCGATCTCTCCGGGGACGTTTGACGGAAGGGCTTCGGTGTGGTGTCAATGTCGCTAACCTGTTGTGACAACGACGGTGGTGGGTTGGGCAGAGGAGGAGTCGACTCGTGTGACGCCACAACTTGAGCCTTTGAACTTTTGGCCATGATAGTCTTATTTATATAAGCTTGCCATTGCCTTGAACTCTCCTTCGCAGCGGCGTATTTCGTCATTGCTTGCTCGACTTTCAGCTGTTGGCGCTCGAGCTTGTCTTGCAGCTTTTGATGCCGTGTTTCCAGCTCTCTGTATTGCTGTTTAACGGCTGCAAGTTCAGCCTCGACCTCGGTGTTCGCGGCATCGTGGTGATGCTGCGACGGAGCCTGGCCTCCATTTGAAAGAGCACTCTCCAACTCATCGCGGAGGTTCGCCACTTCTATCTCCAGATCGTCAATTCGCGTGCTCTTCTGCGCAATGATGTTTCTCAATACGTTCACGTTCTCGGAAGGTCGAGTGGCCGGATGTGGCGAAACAGATGTGGCCTGCACATCTTTCCCGAATCTTAGCTCAGACATTATGAGACTGCATGCTGTTGCGTCGGTCGCGTGAGAGAACGATCGATGAGTCGACGGATATTGTATTTGTACACTGGTTGCTGACCACCGATGAACGCGTCGTGACGGTGTTTCGAAGTCGCGAGAAGTGGATGCCTGCCTCGAACAAGCTAGCGGCGGTTACTTCCGTGGCTCTAGATGCTTCAAACTTGACCTCACACAAATCCAGCCCGATCGATCTGCCACAACTCCGGAAATCCTTCGGTCCACTTGCGTGCGACGACGCCTGACTCGTGGGCGGGCCTTCATCAAGGTCCTGCCATCCATGTCGCCTCTCTCGCCCTTCGCTGTTGAAAAGGCTTTACTCCCCCGTGTGTTCTTCCAGAAGTGATGGTGAAGAGAGGCGCCGCTGAGGCAGGCCTGGACGTGGACATCGACCCGAAGCGCATTCGTCCTTCGTCGAGAGACTACCTCTCTCGCCTCAGCGATGAGCTGCTCCTCCGTGTTCTTTCTTGTCTTCCTGTTTCGCAGCTAGCGCTCTGCCAGAGGTAAGTTGTCGTTCACTCTTCGTAAAACATAATGCTGAAAGCGCAGACTCTCGCACAAATACCAAGTCCTTGCAGGAGATGGGCAGCTCTGGAAGCAGCACTACTATGACCGCTTTGTCAGACCCAGAGCGAGCCGTCTACCGGGCCTCAAAGATGTCACGACGGCTGGAAAGAACCTGCACTTCGCGTCAAAGGCTTCCAGGTGGCTGGACGACGAACACCTGATCAGAAGAGGCGGCCGAACAAATTGGAAGCAACAGTACAAGCTCAGGCACAACTGGACGAGCGGCAGCTGTGCCGTTAATGAGATAGAGGTCGCAGAACATGCACCCGTTCCGCCAGTCATCGTCCAGATGCACGACGGTGTCATATACATGGCCAGTCAAGCTGATGGCTTGCGAGCTTGGTCTGCAAAAAGTGATCGGAAGATGCTCGCGCAACAGCATTTCCATGGAGAACACACCTCACCGCCAACCTCTTTAGCTATCGATGCCACGTCAACAGGCGCCGGATTTTCACGCGCTGTAGTTGGTTTCGAGAACGGTGCATTTGCCATGTACTTCCTGGATCTAGCTGCCTCCACATTCACTCACACATACAGCCATGAACCTTCCATCAATGGGGTCGTGACCTCTGCCGCCATAGCATGGCCCTATGTGGTTACGATGACTGCAACTCAGCTGCTTTCGCTTTACAAATGCAACTCATCGGCGACACCGAGCACATCACCTGGACCTCCCCGACTGGTACACTCGTTGAAGTCGCATACCGTCTGGCCTCCACTGACCACATCCCTGAGACTCAACTCCGGCTCGGTAGTGGTTTCCATCGCATATGCAATACCCACGTACCTCTCTGGTTGGACAGTGGGCGTGCAGGAAGTCAAAATCTCGGAGACTGGAGATCTACTTGAATCTAGGATCTCGTCGGCTATCGATCAGCATTACCGGCCGCTCGCCTTCGCATCCCGACCCATGACAACTCATCTTACGCCCGCATCTGGGGGACTTGCAACATCGACTACGCTTGAGCTTCGTCACATACACTCTAAGCCGACTTCCCTCTCGTATACGCATCCCTACTTGTTGGTGGCACATCCAGACAACACCCTGACGCTGTACCTGGTCTCTTCAACAGCGGATTCTTTATCGATCAGCGCAGGCAGTCGCCTGTGGGGACACACGTCTTCCGTCTCCGGAGCTCATGTTGGTGGAAGAGGCAAAGCAGTCTCGGTGAGCAAAAGGGGTGATGAGTTGCGCGTTTGGGAGCTCGAAGGTGGGTTCGGCTCGCTCTCAGCGCGCAAGAGGCTGGCAGTTGGAGATCTCAGCGTACGAATTCAACCAGAATCGAAGAAGGCTGATAACCCGGACACCGCTCAAGCCGGCCTCGATCTGATCAATAATGAGAAATCCGTTGATCCCGACACTTCGAACATTCTGTCGCAAGACGACGCAGAAATCGACGCCGACGAGCTCACGCTCACTCGGGGATGGATTGGATTCGATGAGGAAAATGTGGTGTTGCTCAAAGAGCAGAGTCAAGGGCGGCAGGCGTTAGTTGTATATGACTTTACATGATGATGAATGAACGAACGAACGACACAACAAGAACACAGGCTCGCAAGCCATGAACGAGATTGCATCCGTACGCTGATATCTTGCACGTGCGAATTCGCAAAATCTGACCATCCGGGCCTGTCTCGACAATCGACTCCATGGACCGATCAAACGCTCGACAGTATGCTTGATCGGTTGCCAGCAATTGCCATTATTGCGCAACAATGATCTGGTGGCTTCGAGTTCTGGACTTGCCACGCGCTGGAACGTTGCCGCTAACAACGGCACATGCCGATCCCGCTTTCAGGGTCCTCAAGGCCGGCCTCAGGAAAACTTGCATGCATGCATGTGCGAAACGGCGTTTGGTCAGCAGTGGGAAAGCGCATTTGACAGCGATGGATTGATTGTTGCGCTATGCACATGCTACCGCTGCTGACATAAAACATCACTGCTATCTTCAAACACACACACACCACAACTTGTCACTTCGACACACATCACTCAACACTCGAACCCGGATCCAAAGCCTCCAACACCCAAGCGCGGAGCACCTTCTCCACATATCTGCACACTTGGATCGTCAAGCGAGCCTCACCTGCCGCTCGCTGTGGGGATCGAATTTCCAAGTCTACCTGACTTTGCTTCCCTCCAAAACTTGCATTCAACAACCAACCTCTCACGAACTCTAACTTCACTCACACATCACCAAACACACCACAAACACATCATCAAAATGGAGTACAACACTGGAGCCCCTACCGGCGGTCGCGCCTGCTACAACTGTGAGTTATCCGCCTGCAAATCCCTCGCCTGGCGCGCTCTGCCTGCTGCGAGATCGGCACAGAGTTTTGTCGCTTGCGCTCGACTCCCTCGTGCGCTCCGTAAACCATGCTCTCGCGCCAGCATCCGTCACATCGCAATCGCACCATCTATGAAACTTCACTGACATATCTCCCACAGGCGGCGACCCCTCTCACCAGGCCCGCGAGTGCCCCTCCAAGGGTACCCCCACCTGCTACAACTGCGGCAACCAGGGTCACCTTTCCCGCGAGTGCACCGAGCCCGCCAAGGAGAAGACCTGCTACCAGTGCGGCGAGACCGGTCACCTTTCCCGCGAGTGCCCCACCGCCCCGGCTGGTGGTGCCCGTGGTGGCTTCGGCGGCGGAGCTCCCGGCGGTGGCCAGGAGTGCTACAAGTGCGGCAAGGTCGGTCACATTGCCCGCAACTGCCGTGAGGGCGGTGCCGGCTTCGGCGGCGGATACGGCCAGCAGCAGCAGGGTGGCTACGGTGGTGGCCGTGGCGGCTTCGGCGGTGGATTCGGCGGCCCTCAGCAGGGCGGCCAGACCTGCTACTCGTGCGGTGGCTTCGGCCACATGAGCCGCGACTGCACCCAGGGCCAGAAGTGCTACAACTGTAAGTCTCGCACACCTTTGCATTCATTTTGAATCGCGATCTAACACCATCCCAGGCGGTGAGACCGGTCACCTGTCCCGCGACTGCCCCTCCGAGATCACCCAGGAGCGCGTGTGCTACCGCTGCAAGCAGCCCGGCCACGTCCAGGCCGCCTGCCCCCAGTAAGCGCATCACTTAACGATCTGACATGACCGGACATGGTAAAACAAAACTCTTCCACCCTTTCGCGAACGACCGAGAAACACACGACAAAGCATGACGAAACTGGATACGACGAACCTTGGCTCGCAAGTGAACCTCGAGCCATACAAGAAGTTGATGCAGGGACGTAGAGGGCTGCAGATGTAGAGAAGGGGAACGGAGCGGAGTAATGTTTGGATGGTTTTCACAAAAGGAATCAAGCGATTGCATGCTTGGTCAAGGTCGCCCTAGGAGGTCGGCTACGTCAGTTTTCTTCTACTCATAACCAAAATGAGTACCACCAATTCGAAGTCTCTCAAAACAACAAACACCATGCGTTGAGCGAGTAGCCCGTGTGTGGTACTTGCTACAACGCCGCGCCCGAGAGTACTTCGATCGTTCCGTCAGGCGTAGGTAGTAGGCAGAATGCTCATGAAATGGCTGATGGTGATGAATTAAATGTCTGAGCTACATTTAGCTATTTCCACTTGAACATCGTACGAGATCTCAAGCTCTGTCAAGCGGATTAAAGTACGGTTGCACTAGGTACATCCAGTATCACCCGTGCCAGCCTCAACAAACGTGCGAATTAATATTCTCCTATAATATCATCACTCATGCCAACAGGTATCTTTCCATGCAAAGGCCACGCAACAGTGAATCAATCCAAGCAAGTTCTTGGCAGGCCTAACCGAGGATGTAAGTCAGAGTCCGCGTCTGCTCTTTCATCATCGACCGACGATCGCTGCAGCCCGCCTGCACTTGCGATCCTCGATTACTCCGGCGCGGCAACCTGCACCATGTCGTGTACATGTACATACAAACAACTTGAACGTCGGCGACCTCTTCATGATGTAGACTCCAGCTCGGAGTGTGTTTGTACAAACGGTAGAAAAAGCTGAAGCCTGCCCGGACATTTATTGACTCCCAAATACGGGAGGATGTCTCGCCGGAATGCTAGAAACCCTGGTTATCTTGGAGATCTTGGATCTTGGTCTTTTAACCTTGGCTAGCTCTTGCTGTCATTGATCAAACCGGTTTAGGCCTTTGCACCTTCCCATCGTCGGGATCACGGCTCCATGGCGCTGTCTTAGTTGGGGAGGGTCTATCTTCACCCACCTCATAGATCTCGTTTCTTCCGGATAACGGGATTGCCTGTTCTTCTGTTCATCTTAAAGATTCAAGTTCACGTCCTCGATCTTGAAGCTGCAACGAGATATCGCTGGAACGAGCAAAGGTCGATCACTCAGACGTACCTTATCGAGATGCGGTCTTTCTTCCGCGCAGCAGCACTCCTCGTAGTGACATGCGCCACTGTCGTATCCGCCCAGGACAACGAGACCGCGCCAGTCTCTGTGTACAAGACGGTATGTGGCGATATTAGACTGAACTGAAACGGACTACTCACACGATAACAGCGTCCTCATTCGAGAGCACCAGCGCTCAACGTGACCATCCAAGATGGCTTCTCTCAAGGCCTCGTTTTCATATCTCCATACAACGAGGCCTCTGCATCCGGTCCCTACATCTACGACAAGTTCGGCAACCTGGTCTGGGACGGCTACGGAGTTACCGGCGCGGACACGACGCAAAACTTTCACGTCTGCCCTTACAACGGCGCTGACCACCTCTGTATGGTCGTTGGCAATCAGCAGAAAGGCTACCTCTTCGGTGTAGGCCTTATTGTCGATGCTGACTACCGCATCGTCGCTTCCGTACAGACGGGCGATAGTTTGACACCCGTGGACATGCACGAGTTCTGGTTGACTGAAGGTGGAGAGACAGCCATGGTCAGCGCGTACCAAATTATTCCAGTTGATCTGGCCTACCCACCGTACAATGTCATGGGTCAGCAGGGATGGTTGACACAAGGCGTCTTCCAAGAAATCGACATTGCCACTGGAGCAGTCCTCTTCGAGTGGTATTCGTCGAATCACGTCGACATTCGCGACACTCGGATCATGCCACATACTACAGATGTTGGCGGAGATGGCTACACTCCGCGTACGCCGTTTGACTATTTGTGAGTTGGCTTTCTTGTTGCGAGAACGATCGACACCTAACGTTTGACAGCCATCTGAACTCTGTTGCGAAATCTACCAACACTGGCGACTACTTGATATCAGCTCGTCATGTCAGCACACTCTATTCCATCAACGCATCGGACCACAGCATCATCTGGAGACTGAGCTGCCCAGGTACCGACCGAAGTCAGCCAAGCGACTTTGAATGCCAGGGTTTCAACTTCTCCTCCCAGCATGACGCGCGCTTCGTGAGTGAGAACGACACGCACACCGTCGTCTCCATCTTCGACAACGCCTCTAACGGCCTGAACAAGACCGCAACCGAATCCTCCGGAATGGTAATCAGCCTAGACCACAACGCAGGCACCGCCTCCCTCGTCTCCCAAACCTTCGCACCCCTCGAAGGCGGCATCCTCTCAGACTCGCAAGCAAACACCCAGCTCCTAGCCGAAGACCACGTCTTTCACGGCTGGGGCAGCATTGGCGCCATTTCTGAGCACGCACTGGATGAGAACGGCGACTACCAAACCGTCCTCTTCGCCACTTTCGCAGACGTGACAAAGCCCGGTTCCGTTATGAACTACCGCGCTTTTTCCGCCGGGTGGCAGTCGACGCCCTCCAATACCGTACCTGCAGTCTACTCGTACGCCAAGAACGACTCTTCGCCCAACGCCATCTACGTCTCCTGGAATGGCGCTACCACCGTTGCGACTTGGAACTTCTACGCTGCTGATGCTATCGGCGAGGAGTTCGTGCCGATTGGCTCGGCGGGTAAGCAAGGCTTCGAGACGATGTTTAGGGCGGACGCGTTCCATCGTTGGGTTCGGGTTGAGGCTGTCGGACCTGATGGAACGAGTTTGAGAAACTCGAGTTTCCAGCCGGCGTTTGTGCCGAGTGAGGCATTGATGAGTGCTTGCGATGATTTGAGTTGCACCATTTCGATGCAGGCTTGGGAGGAGTCGGATCGGTAGTCTTGCTGGTGCAGTAAAGATGACGATGGAATGGTGATTTGTGGTTTGGAGAGTGCTGGGAAATGGGATGGGATGATGATTAATAAGAAGATGTGAAGGTGATGGCTGTGACAAACACTTGTCGATTAATGTATATACGATTACGATACTTATACCATGGGAAATGCGAATTGACGATGAGCTACAATGTGTTCCTTCAAGCTCTACATCCGGCGCTCGAGGATGCTCACTCTGCGTACAGAAGGATGGGAGCCGGCGGCTTGGAGCTCCCAATCGCGTCGTTCTTTCATTGATCTTGGAACGCTTACTCTAAAGACGACAACAAGGTAGGACACGAGGTGGTACAAAATGTCTGCGAACAACAGTGGTGATAAGGCCTAAGTCGTCACAAAGAATTGAAAAGGGACGTCCGGCAAGTGAAACACGAGACAGACACGCGTGATCAAAAAAAAGTGAAATGTTCTTTCCTCTTTCTCCAAAAGGGTGGATGTATGGGAAAGCTTGCGCTCTTTGTATTGTAGCAACCCGTCTGTACTACATCATGTAGACACAAGTAACCAGCTCTCCCATCCCATCTCATCGCTTCTCCTTGACGAGAACATCACACGACCGTTTGTCAGCAACACACCACTCGCATCGTTACTGTTGACACTCATCTGCGCCGACATCGCATACACGACACCGTCCTCGGCAGCACTTCACTCCAGCGGAGGCAACGTTCAACCAGGCGTGTGCAAAGAAGCCACGCTGATCGAACTGGTTCCCACCACTAGCATACCACATCGCTAGCACGTCAATAAACATCCCGAACCCTCACTCAAAGAAGCTCACTTCCGCCGCCGCGGCTCACTGGCCAACCCGGCACAACAACAACAACAACACCACCACAACTCACTGGCAGCATCGCCACCACCAACCCTCAAGAAACCCGCAAGAATGTGCATCACATACATCTCCATCCATAGCGGCTGCGGCTGTCCCATCGACTCCCTCTTCGAACCCTGCGACCGAGCCATGTACGGCAACTGCGGCGTCCCGACCCAAAAGATCACTCAAGACTTCGCTTACGACGACGACGACGACGACCCGAAGGCGCGCATTTGCTCAGATTGTCTCAAGGAACTGAAGGAGAGCGTGCGGAAGCTGTTTGAGCGCTTTCGGCTTGATGGGGTGAAGGTTGTCAGTCGGATGGG
>Ga0265797_10001973_pt1 | contig 35439 bp, 28 predicted proteins | sample P2T30metagenome_FD_192433 | JGI IMG/M metagenome (GOLD analysis project Ga0265797, IMG submission 192433) | Plant litter microbial communities from East Loma Ridge, Irvine, California - P2 T30 | ecosystem: Environmental > Terrestrial > Plant litter > Unclassified | place: USA: California...
CGATGGGCTGGTCACGCCGCCAGCAACCTGATTACGAATAGGAGGATATCAGGTAAGAATCTTGATACATGTATAGATTACATACATGCACGAGGAACGGGGAGCATATTTTTTAGTGTGCACAGAGGGCAGTTTTCCTCACGTTCTTCACTCGACATTCGGCTCTACTCAAACATACCTTGTGATGCTTCACGTCACGTTACAGGCAGAACGAAGGTGATGTCGCTACCCTGTGAAAGGTAGTACGATAACGGGCTCCCTGACGCGAGCTTCATTCCCCACTTGAAGTATCTTCATCGTTTTTCACATGGAACTTTGAATCCCGTAGGATTACCGCCAAGGAAGTCCTAACAACGATCGGCCTAATCGTCAACCTTGTGCAGTTCGTCGACCTTGGCATAGAGCTTATCAGGTCTGTGAAAGAGACACAAGCCTTGGATAGCGGTGAGAACAAGAGTTTGGACGAAACCATTGTTCACCATACTCGCTCAACAGCTTCAAGAGCTTTCATCTAGATCGAAACTAGCCGTGGGCGGTGAGTTCAGCGAAGCCTTTGTTGCTTTTCACGTTATCGTCGCTGGGTGAACTGTCAAAGAGGGTGAGCGTTTGTGCGCCAAAGACGAGTAGTGAACAAAGACTCCACCGTGAATAGGAAGTGAGCGAGCATTAAAACGCTACCCAACACAGACTCATCGCAGGCCTTCTAGTACCTTGTGTCGTCTCCCCTCGTATCGCCATGGCAGATAACCTACAGTCAACGCAGAGGTCGCCGCCCCAAGAGAGGAATGGTTTCCTACGCGTCACTCCAGCACTCGACAGACCACAATCGTCTGGCTCACAGGTCCCGATGAAAACTATAAAACGACCGTTTGGGGACGGCGAAACAACCGGCGAGCCCCTCATCAAACGCTCTCGCACAGATCAGAACGGCGACAGAAATCATCCCCAGGAACGAAAGCCGAGGACCCTAGACGCAGCAATGTTGAATGATAAACTCGGCCCGGCCGACCAGAAAACTTTAGAAGAAGTCAAGGCACGGATAGCATCAGCAACGCCATCAAAGCCTTCTGGTGAGTACATTACGCATCGCTCTTCACGTCACACAGAGTCGGTAAAGCCCGTGGTCACCACAAAACCTACTGCACCAAAGTCGTTAAGAGACGCACCTCCGCTTCCTCCAGATACCGAGCCTGATCGTGATTCTCCCGAGGATTCAGGATACGACAGACGTGATCACATGCGTACCGGACCGTGCTCTGTCGCAGGAGGCTTCATGGATGATAGGCGTTCATCTTTCTCCCCTTTGATTGAACATCAAGAACGCATTGACAGGCTTGATCCGGGACGAAACAAACCCATGCCGGAGTCTCGGAATCGACGTCGTTCCGCGTCGTCTGACGAGAGGCTCCCTGGAAAGAGGATGCGTGGTCAGGAGCGGCATGAGCAAGGCCATCACAGGGCGAGATTCCGTGAACGCGCGATGCGACATCATGATCGCACGAATAGTTGCCATATACGTTCGAGGAGCCGAAGTAGATCACTATCGCGAGAACAAAACGATGATCGGTATAGGGGAGATTATGCATCTAAACCAGAGCGACATTCACCACGGCGGCGGGATGAAATTCTTCCCGATCTCGAGGAGGATAACCACCACGCCGCCCCACGATACCATCCGTCAAGGACTCAGCTACCACGCGGTTCAACGCCACCGCTACGGCTTCAGGGAAGACAAAGCCGTGCGATTTCGCCCCGGGAGCAGATGAGAGAGCGGCTAGCTGGATCACGAAGCAGAGAGACGTCGCAAACTCCAGAGCAAGACCACACCCACGTTGAGCCTTGGTCACAGTTTGAGTCAGCAGATCCACCGCCCGATCCTCATGAAAGCCTGGGTGTCAATCCGGGCGAGTATACGGAAGAACAAGAACTATCACTTTTCGGAATTTTGATCTCCATTTATACGAACAGAGAGAAGATTGCAGAGCTTACTCTCAATCAAAAGAGGCTGCAGTATGAGCTTGATAATAGGAGGACTGCACTGAGAAAGCGGCGGAGCAGAGAGCAACGAGATGATTTTTAGATCTCCTCGCGTGCAGTTGTAGATCAAGCTTGGGGTGTGTGTACAAGTTTGGAGCATTCAAGATGAAATTCAATCTTATTCTTTATATTACATCCTGGACGCGTGAATTATACAGGGCAGGTCGCAATTTTACATCGGCGCATCGGCGCAGCGCTTTCCACCATGGACCATTCGAAGCCGGGCAGTGCTTTGTTCAGCAAGCACATCTGTCCGCCTTGTATGAATGCGCAATGAAGATCTCGATGGATTTCCAAGAAGCGAGTGAGAGATGATATAGAAGGTAAAGCTGGCGATCCGCCGAATGTACTGAAGCTTTTACCTTTTTCATTCAGGGTCATCGTGACTCGCTCTAACGCCCATCGCTTCCCAACAAAATTACCCAATGTCGACTAGATGTAGATTGACTCACTTGACAGACTTCGCGTCATCTCGTGTTGTAACGGAATAATCTTTCTTCTTTAAGAAATCATCTTCCCTCACTCACTTCTCCGATGGCATCATGCATTCACGATATGGGTTTCTTCACACTACGGATGTATACATTCACAGTACTTTTTCACCTTCAAGACACAGCTACTCACGAGATAGTTCATCAACGCCATGGTCTCACTTGCACTGTCTTGCTACAACATGCATCATGCGAGCGACTACAAAAGATTTCTCAGTATTGCTCTTTGGTTGGAAGTCATCACATAGCTCACATACTACAACGGTATTCACAACATCAACGACTTTGAAAACCCAACAACTCAGCGACATGAATCCCTTCGGCAATCTATTCGGCTCCGGCTTTCGCTCTGACCGATCATCTTCCCGCCGTTATACACACGGCGGTCACGATAACTATGGTAGATCCAGCTCTAGCCGGCTCAATGAACCCTTCAATATGCCTTATGGCGATTACAGGACAACTTCACGCCGTGAAGAATCTGACAACTCAACTCTGCGTCGTGCTGCTTCCCAGCGCGAGCCATATGACAACCGGTATAATTACCGTGACGTGAGCCCGATCCGCGCCTCTGAGCGTCCTCGCGCTTTCACTCATAAGCATGCCTACGATGACCATCGTTCAGTAAGTCCTCTGGGTACGTCTCGGTTCGAACAGCCGTCGATGGCGACACGTCAATTCAGCGCGTCAAACATGGGCGGTACATTGTCTGATCTAGCCCATCTTGTGCGACGAACTCTCGCGACACCTCGCGGTCGACCTCGTTTAGACTCGACCGTGGCTACGATGGCTATAGCTGCCCAGAGACCTCCAGTGGAGGGTTCTTTCGCAGCAGCGCAGCCCACGGTGGGGATGCTTCTCGCCGTAGGGGATACGATGAAAGGTACGGTTCGACACTTGGTCGCGAGCACCGTCCCGACGTTGGTTCGAACTTTCGACATGGTGGATTCAACTGGGATCTCTTTTGAGCTTTTCTAAGTTTAGTATTCCTCGTTCATCGTCTTTCTCCTACGATGTTCTCTTGTTATCCTTTCTTTGTCAACAAATAGGATGAGAACTTGTATGAGTTACATATACTGCGATATAATGCCATTTGTATTACCCAATACCATGTTATGAATCTGTCATGATCTAAAATACACGTGCGCTTACTTCTTGAACATGTCCATAAACATGCGAAGCTGTCTACTTTAATATATACACCCGAATCATCCGAAACGTACGAAGTCGACCCTAAATTTTACTGTGTAAAGCTCTTTATCATCTTCCTTCCCCGAATGTCATCTGCGCTCACGGCCTCCGACGTCGCCGCATCCTCGTCTTTGTATTTTTCGCCCTCGTTGTCATCCGTGATAAGATCGTGAGGCAGATTAATGGCCCGATCGAGGGCATATGGCAGACCCCTGTGCCTACCACGCAGCATCATAGCGCAAATTACCACTTTGCCGAAGGTATTGAAGTGTCCAGACAGCGAGGTGAGGTTGGATGGGTGACCAAGCGAAAGACCGACGTTGCCGTACGCGGAGACTACTTCGAAGAAGATTGCGAAGACGGAGAAGGCCTGTTGATAAGTTAGCATACGAATCCCGGTGAACATGATTTTGGTCGAACTTACCCAATCTTCCCGACTCATGATCCGATCACTCTCCGCAATACAGATACAGAACACACCCAAGAAGATGTACCATAGATCGAAACTCAACTGATTCCGTAGATGACTGATCAAGTATGTTTTGCTTCCCTTCTGTTCATCCAAATTCTCATCTGCACCGTAGATGCCCACAGATTTCTCCTCGTAGCTCTCACTCATACGGATAGAGATCGCGATCGGGTAGATGGAAATATACATCATGACAAGGAGACTGAACTGCACAGCTGGGTTGACAGCCGCAAGGTTGAACGTCGACGTACCGGTGTGGCGGGACGATGCAGACTGGAAGATGGCAGCGAGGATGCGGGGCCCGACAGGTAAGACGTTTACTTCTGGGTTGTCTAGATCGAGGACAACGATGAGCAGAGTGTCGATGAAGTTCAGGGCGAAGAGGATGGAGGCTAGGATCCAGGTTGCAGTGGCAGGGAAAAGCAGTGTGTAGCATCTTCGCGGATGGTCGAGTAGGAAGCGTGTCGATTCTTCAAGCGAGGAGCTCGCAGGGGCAAGCTTGTAGATGGTCCAGATGAGGAGGCGCAGGAAGACGGGATAGAAAGTATTACCGGCGAATGCGAGGAACGACATCACTAGCATCGGCCAGGTTGCGTCGCGGAAAGTTATCATACTGTCCGGCGTAAGTGTCAGGCCGAGATTGTCGACCATGGTTTGCGCTGAGTAGAACGCCCACCATGTCTTGTCTTGACCCTGTGAGGCAAGGTAGTCTTGGTACTTTGCTGGTGCCATATGAATCCATGGGAGCAGGCAAATGACTCCGAACGTGTGTAGTCCGACAAAGTATCCGACCGTGACCTTGAGCAAGACGCGCAACGCACGGTACTCAACACCACCTAGCTCTTCTCGAGTCATGGAAGCCAGATCGATGGTGGGTTCTCTCCGTGGCTTGTCTTCGCTACGACGGTGTGTGCTTGCGGTACTTCCGAGCACGAATATGGATGACACAGCGCGATCTACGGACTTTGCCTTGCTCATGGTTCGAGTGTTCATGCTTCTGGTCTCTGACAGGTTGCGACGTCGTGTATAGCTTGATTCTGCGACGGGCTTGATACGGTCTTCATCTTCGTCTTCATCATCGGACATCGAAGTAATGGGTTGACCATTTTCGCGTTCTCGCGGGCCAGGAATGTACAAAGTGCCTTTTTCTTTGGCAGTGTGTCGAGGGTCGGGTGCAAACGTGATGCGGGGAGCAGAAGGCTCATCGTTCGAATTCTCTACAGTGGAAACAGGCACAGGCTTCTTCTCCGAGACTGTCTCGCCAGTGAGACCTGCTTCAAGCTCTCGTGTATCGGAAGTATTGGTAGTCTTTTGGACCTGACTGATAGACAGTCGGGAGCTCCTGGGCCTAGTGTGTGCCGCTGCTGTTGAGCTGTTAGCTTCGGACGTAAAGACAGGACGAAGCTTGACATACCGACACCCTTCAGCTTCTGACTAAACCAACATAGTCGCACAACGACGACAATGACGTTAACAAATCCCAGGTTTGTAACGATGGGTGTGATGTAAACGAAGATTTGCTGGTACGTTTTGAGAGCCTTGACATCAACACTAGTTCACTGTCAGCACGAAGCCAGTCTAGCACATGCCAGCGAAACTTACGGATTCAACCCAGATTCGGTTGACGCGCTGACACCAAAGTAGTACGCATCGATAGCGGAAAGGTTGCCATAGGGATAGATGATGATCAAAGCTAAAATGCCGAAACTGAGAATGTAGGCATCTTCATGCCGTTAGCGATGCCACCCCTCTTGAACCAGGCAAGCACCCGTATGCAGAACTTACAATGCAGCGTAATGAAGTTTATTGGTGGCTTCCACATGCTGGTCTCTTCTCGTTTCGAAATGAACTTTCAGAAATGAAGTTGAGGGATTTCCGTATACGTGCAGTGCAGCAACGAGACGCAAGGGCGAATAAGCGAACAAACGGTATGACAAAAGAGCAGCAAAAAGAACTCAAAACACAGAGCTCGTTTACCAAAGGATTGGAAAATGTCTCGGGAGGGGTAGAAGCTCTAGTTAGGAAGGCAATGCAATGTAATGCGGTCTGGTCACAAAGGATAATGTTTGTATGAGGCATTTATCACCCTCACGATCAGCGGGCTGCTCAGCCACTGCTGGGCAAGTCATGATGGGCCTGCCTTTGCCTATTGCGGCGGATATACCGCCTGTGAAAGTAACGTAGGTCATGTTTTACTTGCTTTGCCGGTGTTTGCCAAGCGGGGGATAATTCGCGCATTGTGACGATGTCGTGGTCGCGGAGTGCGAGTGTTCCTACAAGCCTTCTGGCTGCAGACTAGCGTGCGACCCTCCCGCTATACGAAGGCTTGTGATTGGCCAGCGGGCTCATCTGTATGCAGGTGCGCGCTTCCTTGCCCTGTGGGGGTATTTATTTCACATGGTTAACTCGTGGCTTCGCTTGTGGTGTCGTGGATGTCGTTGTACGTAAGTTACGTCAATGTTCAGGTTTTTCAATATGCGAGATGACTGTTCATCGATGGCTCCCATTGTACGGTGTAGTATTGACGGTACTTCAAATGACCGCAAAAGGCCCATCATGTGTTAGTGCGTTCAATTCAGCCGTAGCCATCTCATCCAGCCGAGTCCAAGAACGTAAGACTTTACGTTAAGAAAACCCATCTACCCCTTCAAATTATTCGCGCAAGTCTCGCTAGGATTCTACAGACGCTTGATTCGACTTCCTTCCTTTTGCGACCGTACTTTGTACGTGATGTTAAGCATAGACATGCGATGCACGTGTACATCATTAGAAACGTCAATGTAATTACTATGTCCTTATAGGCATTATCCCCCAAGCACCAGAGACTCAGAATGTCATTGTACGGCGTTGATCTAAACCAATGACTCAAATATTCCCATCAATATCACGGAAAGACGAAAAACACCCTCTTTCTCCTTCTGCATTCCCATTAAACTATAGCCCAAGTTCCCACAGCACCAGCAAGAATCGCAACAACAGCACCCAAAGCCAGATGCATCGGCTGAATCTTGGTTGCCACAGCGGTCTGGATGACGGGTCCAGCAACCGTCTCAGCGATGGGAGTAGTGGCAGTTTCGACGATCGGTACAGGCTGGTGCTTCTTTTGCGCCTGCGCCTTCTTGCCGCCTTTTGTGCCACGCTTCTTCTTCTTGGCTGCTGGAGCAGTACCCTCGCTATTGTCTTTGTTTTCATCCTCCTTTACATCAGATGAATCTGGTGTTGACGCGTCGCCGGATTGTTCAGACATGAGGACGTCGTATATGTTTGACAACGTCGCCGCCTGCTTGTTTTCCTTACGCTTTTCATTGCGCCTCTGGTTCTTCGTCTTAGGGGGTGTAGGAGTTTGTACAGTTTGTGTGGAAGGCGGTGGTACAGGGGGAGCGACAAGGAAGATGTGTATAGGAGTCTTTTCGGATAACTTTACTGTTGGCTCAGATGGGGCCGCAGGTGGAGAGGCAGCAGACTGCTGTGAGATCGGAATTTCGATAGGCGATGGCGACCCTTCAGTATCCTCAACATTGATGAGCTTGAACTGATCAACATTGGTTTGTTCCTCGACGTGCTTGTCTATGTCTGTCGGTGCGACCGACGTCGAGGGCTCGACGATGGCCCCATCATTCTCCTCAATAATGGGGAGCGGTCCAGAGACCTCGAGCGTAGACTCCACCTTGCCTGGCGAAACTGGCAGCGGAACATCTCCAGCCTGCTTCGAAGTGATGGAAGCATCGGACGTCGATGCCTCGGTCTTTTCAATCTCAGTCGCAGCAGACTGGGCAGCGTCGGTCTTGGCCTTGTTAACTTTCTGTCCGCCCTTCTTGCCACGTTTCCCCTTCTTCTTGGTCTTCTTGCCAACGTCAGCATTCTCATTCGCCAGATGTACGTTCTCTTCCCCGTCAACTTGGTGTGAGAACGTTTGAGTAGCGAGAGACTCCTCATGTACAGATGGTGCGCTCTGTATACTCATCTTTGCAGTAGGAATATCCTCCTCGGTTGCATCTGTCAACAGCTCCTCTGATTCGACAAGCTCTTTCTCCTCGGTTGCGAGAATTTCATACCTATTCGACTTCAACGAAGCAGAAGATGCAGGAGAAACAGGAGAAACAGGCGACTTTGACCTAATGGGTGTGGATCCGGCGGAAGTTATAGACGTGCCTTGCGACTTCGGGTCGACAGGAGCGACCTTGGAGAAAGCGAAAGGCGGGCCCCATAATCCATCCCACTCTTTCCTCAACTGCGATATGGGAATAGCGGTATCGTTCTCGGATCCTGTCGCGGTCGTGGCGGCTGTTGGAGTTTCGGCGATCTTATTGTTATTGAGGACGGTAGCAGCCGAAGCAGATTTGGACTGTCCTCCAGTGGCGATATTGGTCTCAGAACGTGTCTCGGTTTTCTTTGAGGTCTGCTTGACTGGCGCGACACGCGAACCTTCGATATCTTCTGTCTCAGGATCCTCGAACATACCAGGCCACACACCGTTCACTCGATCTCTCTCCATCAAAATCGCGACAATGTCCCTCGGTTCTGCACCATCAGGAACGCCATGAATCTTAGCCAGAATTTTGAGTTCATCCACTGTTTTACTACTGTAATGTTCAAGACTGGCTGCCTCAGAGTAAGGTGTTCTAGCCGCGGTGTTGATGTTCGCGGGAAGCGACATTGTGGCTGCGGATTGTGCGGGTACGCGATTTGTGCTAGTTTTGATTCGAAGAACTTCTAGTTCGAGATGGTTGGTTGCAGTGTGGGTGGAATTTGAGGTGAGTCGGTGAAGTCAGGAGAGGAAAGCGCGTGTAAGGATTTCTAGGATTACAACAGTGAGAGTATGGGGTTCCGTTGGTACGCAGCGTAGGGGCGCGCGCGCCGATCCAGGAGTGAATGTGCTTTGATAATGGTCTTGTGATTGAAGGATTGGCTGAGTTATTGTGTAATAGGGTGTGTTCTATGGAAGCGAGTTGCCAGTCCCGTGATTGATACCTCTTAGTGGGCGGTCGAGCTTTCGCGTAGAAGGCATTCACGCATGATTACAGGTCAGCCGCCACGACAATGGAAAAGTAAAACAAGGTTTTCACCTAGCTCAGTAATACGGTTCTGAATGACGCCACTGATAGCTTGAGTGATTACGAAGACCAAATTTAACAGAGTATGCGGAGAGAGCGTTGGAACTTGCGCGGGTGCAGAAGACCTATATGGTCTGAGGCTGTGCCTATGAAGACACACTTCAAATACGATGATTCGCGGTAAGACTACAAGTGGAAATATATGAGGGGTATCTTAAGGATTATAAAACGAGAAAGACTGCTTCAGCAGGAACTCGATCTGCGCCACAGTGAAAGGTAGGCATTCATCATAAGACGCAAGGATGAACCACTCAATCGAGAGGGAAACCAAACTTACGGCATCACCGGAATCTTTGTAACCCAGTCCTCCATTACCCAGCCGTTATCTTTATATAACTTCTGCAAGTTTGATCGAAATTGCGCTGCTTTCGTAACAATCTCTGCGACATTCCGTTCGCGCAAACATCCACCCAGCGGACGAGACGAATTAGGCTTGCAATACGTTGTGAAGATCTTCTCGAAAACTTGTGGACCTATATGACGGTTAGTATAGAAACGAGAGACTCGACAGAGAAGATGAAACGTACCAGCATAACGCTTCAAGCCGTCGAGTAAAGCGGTCTCTTCTTGTTCAGTCCATTCTTGGCTGTCGTCCAATGTCGAAGCTTGACGATGTGGAGGAGCAGACCGAGATGTAAAGACCGGCAGCCGCTCGAAAACGACACCGTTAGCGTCTTTTTCTTCCAAGTCTTCGAGCTTTGTGATGGCCAACTTCAATCTTCTACGCGGATCAGTTTCACAGAGCATGCGCTTGATATGTAGATCCTGCCAACGTTTCCACCGCTGCGTTTGCGCCTCGAGAGACATGGTCTTGCGGTCTTCCTCCTCTTTCTGCTCTTTCATCTTGCGATCGAGTTCTGCTTGCTGCTTGCGATGTTGTTCCGTAGCTTCAAGCCTACTCAGACATCTGCGATATGTCTTGTCTACGTGTCGAAGATGTGCAATGAGACTGATATCCACGTCTTTAATTATTCTATCACCCTTGAAGTGCTTGGGAACAAAGACATTCCAGTCCGCAATCGTGTCTTTAAACGCCAGTATCTGGCGTATTAAGGGTGACAGTATCCGCAAAGCGCCTAGTGAGTCGGCCACTGCACCGTCGTTCTCGTCTAGCCAAATATATAGTGCTTCGAGGTATAGTATGACAGCACGGAAGACATGGCCATACGCGTCACCTTTGAAGGCGCGCTGGTCTTTCTCTTTGACACGAGCGTTGATCTTCCTAAGCATTTCTTGTAGTTCATTGACATCTTCAGCAACTTGCTCCGTCGGTATATCGCTATCCTGAAGGTGGGTGCGGTGTACGTTGCATTTATGGATGATCGAAGTAGCGATCTTAGTTTCACACTTTCCTGGCCGTGGCTTAAGGTTGAGGAACTCAAAGACGGTTTCAATACTTCCAGGCTGTCCTGTAGGACGTATTGTCTTGTGACCGTCATCCGAAATGCTTTCAGATCTCTCTGCGTCCGGCTCACGCTCGGACTCGTAATCGGACTGGGCACTTCCAGACGCGCTTTCGATCTCTATGACATTGGCTATTTCCGAAGCTTTCTTGGATGGTTTTGCGTGGATCTGGGGTCCTCGCTTCCTGGCCGGTAACGGCTGACTGGTCACTGTAGTATCATTGGTAGGTTTTCTTCGAGATTTTAGTTTTGGTGCTGCACGTTTTGGATGTGAGCCTTTCTCTTGTACAGGATCGTCGGCGATTTCTTGCGTTCCTTGTTCGTGGTTACTGTGATCCACCTTCTCTGTGGTGCTCTGCTCTTGCGATCTCCGCCGGACCGGAATTCGGACCCGTGGATGAGCCTTCCTTGATGAGACTGATTCCGCAGTCGTTTGCCTCTGTTCTCTCTGACATTTCGCAGGTCTATCATCACCGTGTTCCGACTCTGATTTCCGTTTCGAGGTTGCTCGTGTGTTGGCAAGATGCTCTAGCGCATCAGACGGTCTTTCGCCCACACCGGGTGGTGTCTCATGACGAGTGTTATCGACGGCTACGGTATCGCTTTGCGACGGAACGAGTCGGGGCGGTGAGGAACTTAGGTCAGTCTCTGCTGATACCAGGTCTCCAGGCAAAGCCAAGTTCTCCACCAGCTCTTCGGGATCCACCTGCAATCCGCCTTCGGTCTGCACCGGAAGCTCCGACGAGGCTACAGGAGCATCACTCGATACGTCCACTGCCTTCGCCTTGCCTTTATTCTTCTTCTTTTTGAGAATCTTCAAGGGCTTGTGGTTGACCTTCTCTGGCAATGCATATCTGCCTTTCTCAGGGCTCAGCTCAATCTCGTACGGGTCACCTCTAACCGCTAGATTCTGTCTTGAGCTCTCATCCCTCTTCAGGCTGACCCGTTTGAGTTTTCCCTGGCCTTGTTTTCCCTTCCACTCCGGAAAACTAGGGGGGTTTATGCGCGCTGCGTTGAGGAGGTTTGCGCCGAGGACCGCGGACGGTGCGGGCAAGTCTGCGAGTGGGGAATGGGATTCGGTGAGGAGCTGCTGGGTTGCGGCGTCGTCGTCTGAGGAGGGTGAGGGGGGTTTGCGAGCTAGTGTGCTAGTGTTAGCTCAGGACGCGTCGGACGGAAGCTTCAGCTATGTTTGTAATAGGTAGCTGCCATAGAGAACTTGGTGCAAACACCTGCCAGCTCTACTACACCATGAGCTTGCAGCTGCGATGACGTACCTCTCTGCTTCGACGTGTCCTTGAGGCGCGCCATCAGTGAGCGTTAAGAACGCTATTGCATCCGTGTTGATGAGCCTCGGCGATGTCGGCGATGTGGGGGAGTGAAGTCATCCCCACGCTCAAAAGCAAGAGGAGGCTGGAGCGCCGGCCGCGAAAGTGGGCCTCAGACACGCTATCACATGAGATCGTCCCTGCGCCTGCCCACTATCGATAAACCACAAACTATCACCACACCCCCCATTCCGCAATGTCATCCAATCCCTCTAAAGCACCCGTACTAGAGCTACTCCGCAAAGATGCATCGCACAGTTTCGAAATTCCCGCGAAACGTATTCACGATGGCGACGATGTCACTTTCTTCCTGGCAAGCAGAGCCTATGCCGATATCATGACTTTTATCTTTCAGCTCAACACAGCTATGATACCCCGGAAGATCAAGGAATCTCAAGCGCAAGGAGGCAACACCCATTCGTTCAAAGAGTGGGAATTGAACGATCCAGACGTTCCTCATCCCCCCGTTGTTGCAAACCTCGCCAAGCTTCTCGACACCCTGGCATCCATCATCGACGAAGCACCGCCAGACCCAGGTCCGCGTCGCTTCGGAAACGTCAGCTTTAGGACCTGGTATGATATTGTTCGAGAAAGGGTGCCTGCACTCCTAGATCAGTATCTACCCGAACAGGTACTCGGCTTCAAATCCGCGTCTGATGTCTCTGCCAAACATGAACTAGAAGCCTACCTCATCGGCAGTTTTGGTAGCTCTCAACGTCTCGACTACGGTACAGGCCATGAACTCAGTTTTCTCGCTTTCCTAGGTTGTCTCTGGAAACTGGGCGCTTTTCCTCATTCGGAAGATGGCGAGCAGGAGCGCGGTATCGTTCTTGGAGTAGTGGAACCATATCTCGCTCTGATACGACGGCTTATCTTGACGTACACACTTGAACCTGCTGGCTCCCACGGTGTATGGGGGCTAGACGATCATTCGTTCGTTCCGTATATCTTCGGCAGCGCGCAACTTTCTCCCGCTATCGTTACGCCTGCAGATGTCGCAGCAGAAGGCTCGTTACCGACTGCTCCTAACCCAGGCGACGTGGCCAAAGCCACCGCTGTAGCCCGAGAGCGAACGCGGAATATGTATTTCAGTGCCATCGGCTTCATCTACGATGTAAAGAAAGGACCATTTTGGGAACACAGCAATATCCTGTATGACGTCTCTGGTGTTAAGGCAGGATGGGCCAAAATCAACAAAGTAATTCACACTGCTTTCCCTACCAGAATGCATCAAACTGACAATAGTTTTAGGGGATGATCAAGATGTACAACGCAGAAGTTCTTTCCAAATTCCCTGTAGTCCAGCACTTCCCGTTCGGCTCGCTTTTCTCCTTCTCAGCGGATCCGAATGCGAAAACCATTCAGGCAAGTGTTCATACTGCCAGTCAACCTAAGTCGAGTACACCGTCTACCACAGCACCTACTGCTCGACCGGGCCCACAGTCTGCGTTACGGGATCCGATGGCTGACCCTATGGGTGGAGCAGCTAGGGGAGGTGGAGTTGGTACTGCTGCGCCGTGGGCGGGTGCTGGGGCTAGAACGGCGAGTGCTGGAATGCCTCCAATGACGGCCGCGCCGTGGGCTACTGCTGGTGCTAGTGCTAGAGGTACAGGTAGTACAGATGTACCCAATGGTCCGAATCAGCCTACAAAAGCGCCTTGGGCGAGTAGAACGCCTGCTCCGCCACCGACAGTAGGTGGCACTACAGCACCATGGGCAAGAGGAAATGCAGGGGATACGCAGAATGCCCAACCAAGTACGAGGGCACCTTGGGCGGATAAGAGATAAGATAGGGCGAGATCAAACATAAGACATCAAACACATGTAGCATGTTTTCGTGTACGATGTGTACGATATGAGACTCGAATATGTCTATTATGATAAGCTTGGTAAGATCATGACCATAAACTACGAAGTCATGCACTACGCACTCCACGGTGTCACAAGCTTCCACCAAGATATCCTTCTTGAACTGTCTATCCTCCTTTTCACACAATCAAGCAACATTTTCCATCAATCCTGCCCCCACCGTCCGTCCCCTCTCTCTAAGCACGACCCTCATTCCCTCCTCCACCGGTAACTCCTTTTCCAATTGCACCACCACCCTTGCTACCTCACCTGGCTTCACAATTCTTGGCTTCTTCTTCACAACCTCCCCTGTAAACTTATTAAGCTTAGCGCTCAGCGTTCGAATTCCTGCTGGTGAGTTGAGTGTGCTCCTAAAGACTTCCACCGGCATAGGCAGTACGTGTTCGAAAGCGAGGAGCTTGGACGTAAATGCTTTGACAAGTTTGACAGGATCTTTGGGGGAACAGACAATGTCTCCCTGACGAAGGTGAACGGGGTCGATGTCCGTGAGGTGGAGGGTAGGGATTTGACCGCAGACAGCCCAGTCCACGGGTGCGTCTTGCACTTCGATAGATTTTATAGTTGCGGTTTCATTGGCAGGGAGAGCGAGGATAACATCGCCCACTTGTAAGGTTCCGGCATCGATACGGCCTGATATGCTTAGCGGTGAACGGATATCACCTCGGAAGACGTCAGCAACAGAGAGCCGAAGTGGTTTCGTGAGGTTTCGGGTTGGTAGATCGATTCGTTCTAGAGCTTCTAGCAGAGTCTCGCCAGTGTACCAATGTGCGGCCGAGTTTTCGATCTTCTTGACGACGTTTTCTCCGGTCAGACCAGCTAGGGGTATGAATGTTATCCGCTTTTCGAGGAAGCTTGCTTCGGTGAGGAAGGTGGTCATGAGTTTCGAGATCTCGTCGAAGCGTGATTTCGACCATCCGACTGTATCCATCTTATTCACGGCCACAACAATATGTTGCATACCCATGCTTCGTGCAATTAGAATGTGTTCCTTCGTTTGACCCTTGAGACCAGATTCGAAGCTGTTGGTGCTTGCGTCGATGACAAGGACGGGGAAGTCGGCTTGTGATGCACCCGAAATCATTCTTGGTATGAAGTCCTTATGACCAGGCGCATCCAGTATTGTGAACACGCTCCTGTCTGTCTCGAAGTAGTTTGTCGCAATGTCGACGGTAACACCACGACTCCGCTCTTCGCTCGTTTCGTCCATGACCCACGCGAGCGCGAATGATGATTTGCCAATAGTTTCTGCTTCTTTTCGTAATTTGTCTATCGATCGCTGATCGACAACATGAAGATCGTAAAGCAATCGCCCCATGAGCGTACTCTTACCGTGGTCGACATGTCCTGGAGGAGTTAGTACTCTAATGACGAAGGACGAGTAGGGGTTGCAAGAGTCTACTCACCGAGCACTACAAAATTAGCCATCCGCTTCGAAGCGCTCTTTTCGAACTCGTCTACAACGTTCAAGTTCTTGCTCTTGACTCTTGGCTCATCGGCCACGGTAAGCTTCTCGACCGACTCGGCTAAGTCACCGTTGGTCTGCTTTTTCTTCTTCTTTGGTGTAGTTCCTGTATGTCTTAGAGAGGTTCAAATGAATTTGCCAAGAATCTAGTGACGTCCGCCGCCTGCGCCCTTTGCCTGTGCTGCCCGCACAATATCGTCCGGGCTTGGTCCAGCAAAGGCTCCTGTGCCATCATAGGATTTGTACGCAGCAAAGGGTATCGGCACCTCTTGTAGCGGTGCTTGTGTGTGCTTTGACGTTTCGTCGGGCCCACAAAGGGTGGAGGCGAACATAGAGGCTGTAGCGCGTTGAGCAGGCGATTCGACAACGACGGCAGGCTGAGGAGCTTGGGGTTCTTCTATTTCGGGTTCTTTGGGTGCTTCTGGTGCTGGCGATGGCGAACGTCTGCGGACAGGATATCTGGAAAGTCGAGCTGGGCGCTCAGACTCGCCACTATCGCCTCCAGGATTGCTACTCCCTTGGTTCTTCACCGAGAGCTTATCGAGCATGGCGATGGCCGAGTCGGCGTCATTGTTTGCCTTGGACGCAGCAGCTTCCGCATCTTCGCGCTCCTTCCTCCGCTTAGCCGCAAGGGCGGCTAGTTTCGAAGAGCCTCCAAGCAGGCCGCCTTTGTAGTGGGGGGCATCGACGGTGATGACGCCTAATCGTTCGCGTGGCACTTTGCCCCAGGGCACATCCCAGAAGAAGTCTGTGACAGCAGCGTTGGTAGGCATCGAGATTGGGGCAACGGTAGAGGATGGGCAACAGGACGACAGGGCAGCAGACTCGTCTACATAGCTAGAATGGGGTGCGAGTGTGAGTATGCTTACCTGTGGTTGCGGGCGCGTTCTGGTCTGCTACGCTTGCAGCTTGGTCGAAGCGCGACACTGGTTTTGCCTTTTCCTGCTTGGGTGCCTCCTGCTTCGGCTCTGCGACCCCGAGCTTGTTCTTCAGGTAGCTCACGCTCTTTCCGATGTCGTAGTAGTAGTGCCATAACGCTTCTTGTATTTGCTCATCGCTCGTGAAGTCGCTCATGTCTCCTAGCGCCTCGCGGACTTTGACGGTGCCCACACGCATCTGCTCTTTGTCGTCCTCCGTCATGCCATCTCCTCCCGCATCGACGTCCCCGGCGTCGTCTTCGAAGTAGTCATCGTCGTCGTAAATATCGTCGTCATCGTAATCGACGTTGCGCGTGCGCGAGAAGCCGCCTGCAGGCATTGTGGGTATTTCTTGATTCGTCGGTGCGTGTGGGTTACGGGCAGGTTGACTTGTGTCGAGTGCACCCTCTGGTATCGAATTGGTGCGCAGGCGTGTAGAGTTGTTGGGGCCAAATAGCTCGCGGTTTCTCTACCTAGTGTGAATTATCGCGTCCCTTCATTGACGTCGTTGGTGGGGCGACTTTCCTTGACGTGTAGCGCGGCTGCTATTGCCCCGCGCTAGTTGGGAGCTTTCAGCAATACAATGACGATGATTCGTCTAAGTCACTTAGGCAGACGATCAAGGTAGAAATCATGAAATTGTTCGATTCAAAGTCAAGCTCGCCTACAGCTCGACACACCTATTGAAAGATACAGCAGTGGGGTATAGTATTAGTGGAAAATCACAATGCTGAAAACGAGGCCTGACACCCGCGCCCTTCGCCTGTCGGTATTCAAAATGTTTTTTTTTCGCGGGCCTCTCAGCCCACTATTTTATGTCACGCCTGTAGTCTCCTGAACTCAATGGGGACGTCTCTATTTCTCTGCCTTCTCTTCAGCGGCGGCCGGGGCAGCAGGAGCTGCGGTGGGTTCAGCACTAGGCGCAGGAGCGGCAGCAGTGGTGGGAGCCGCTGGAGTAGGTGCGGGAGCAACAGGCTCCTCAGCCTGAGCGGCGGGAGCAGGCGCCGCAGCTGGTGCAGCTGGTGCAGCGGGCTTGTCCTCGCCGAAGTTGGGCTCATCAAACATAGGTCCGCTTGTAGCGCTCATACCAGCAGCGGGCTGGCTGCTAGGAATGGCGGGAAGATCCAAAGGGGCAGCTGGTGCAGGTGTATCCGTCGCCTTGGCCTCAGTGTCCTTTGGTGCCTCGGTGGCTGTGGGCTGAGCCTCAGCAGCGGTCGGGGGAGCGGGTGCAACGGCGCCAACGGGTTCGGGTGCTGGAAGAGGATGTATTAGTCTAGGGTATCTTGAGTGACAAAGGAAATTCGTAAGAGTTCGAGCGGGAAGGAAATGTAGTATCTGGCCATAAGGTCGTAAACGAGCTGGTGGAAGTGCGATAAGCTTGACCAGCCATATCGTTGCAGGTGTTTTCCCACGCCTAAATGGGATCGTTCCACTGACTGCGGTCCAAGCCGACTTTCTGTCGTCGCCTGGATCCATGCCAGGCATCGTCTCCACGATACGGTAGCGGACTAAAATGTGAAGGAGATGATAACCTACTCGACGTGGCCTGCTTGACTTCGGCCAATGCAGCGGCTTCATCCTTCTTCGCCTCACCCTGAGCAGGATCCGAGGCTGGAACCGCTGCGGGTTCAGCAGGCGCCGGGACTGGCGCAGACGCAGACGCTGGGGCAGCAGGTGTCGTCTCAGTCTTCGCGGGCTCGGGGACGGGTGCGGGAGCGGGTGCAGCTGGCGTAGTCTCGCTAGGCTTGGTTTGCGCAGGCGTAGTAGAGGCCTCAGAAGTGGCCGTGGGCTTTGGCTCTTCCTTCTTGGACTTCTTGCCCTTGAAGAGACCCTTGAAGGCCTTCTTCATCTGATCCATCGCGTCAAGTGCTGTGGGAGTAATGTGTCAGATAACGATTCTGTAGGTGCTAGTGATCGCACGGAGCAGTCTCGAGGATGATGGCTTGTGGGCAGGTAGACGTTTGTGCACACATGGGGCACGTAGATAGGCAACCACAATAAGGAAGTTTGCGCATCCGATCGAAAAGCGCGACTAGTCCCAAGATGGACGCCATTCCCACGGTGAAGGTGAAGGTGAATGGGGGTTGCACTTACGAACTCCCGGCATGCTGATGACGAGTTCTAGCTGGCTGCTAGATAAGCGCTTAAGGGTTGGGTATTAGCACGAGGGAGCGGAAAAGGATAAAGGTGACAGCGATGCAGTCAATGAGTAGCTAAAGCCGGTGGGTGCCTAGGTAGCGCAAGGAGCGTGATGATGATAGCAAAGAGCGCGAAGGATGTCAAGTTGACGAAGCTCTGTTGTTCTGGCCGGGACCCTGAGACGCTAAGCCAATCGTCTCCACCTCCACATTCATGCACGCCGTTATGCACCATGCAACCAAAAATAGCCGCCTACTGCACCGCTATCTGCACGCAATCAGTGGCCGTTGTGTTTCATCTTCTATCGAGTACATGACAGGTATGCAAGACACCATGGCGTTGGTTATCAGGTACAGCCCGCCTGGTTTGTTGCCAGCGAGGCCTCCCAACACTGCAGAAATTAATCCCTTTTTCAGGCTAGCGCTTATCCCCCTGCATTGGGACAACTTATGAAGATCACATTTAACTGATATTTGTCTCCACCACGTGAATTATACCACCTTGCACCCAACATGGATGTCAGGAACACGACGACTGTAAACGGGCAGCTTTCTGCACCGTTCGCCGCATTGCAGCACAGTCTCATCGCGCAATGCATCGTGGCCATCGCGGTAGTGTGCGTCTGTACTCGGATTCTTTCCGGACATACCTTCAGATCCATCAAGTACGGAAAGGGTCGTAATGTCTTACCTCCAACACTTCCGTATTGGATACCTGGACTGAAACACGCCTTGTCCTTTGCTTATGATTCCCATGGCTTCCTAGCCAGATGCTTGTAAGTATCGTCCTCACATCACCAATGAAGCTGTCCATTGACGACCACCACGCGATCGTCGCACTATAGCGGAACTAACATCGCAACAGGAACCAATATGGCGATGGTTCGCCTTTCTATCTAGATGCCGCAGGCCAGAAATTACTTGTCGTCTTGGATCCAGAGCACGTCAGAGGCGTGCTCAATTCCTCATCCGAATGTGACCCAACCCCGTTTATTCACGACAAGATCATGGGCGCTTTGATGGGAAGCCCACAAGAAGCCATCGACCATTACAAGTCTGAGAACGGTAATACAGACTACATTCAAACAACACACATCCGACAGCATATCACAGGATCGAACCTTGGCTTACTTGCCAAACGGCTTTTCGATATTATGAAACGGACCGTCACCGAAAGCTTGTCTTCAACTCCAGAAGGTGAATGGAAAGACATCCCTGATCTCTACGACTTCATAGAATATCACGCATCCTACGGCATCGCCGAAACCCTTCTCGGCACATCCATCATGTATTCAGGAATCATATCTGATCTCTGGATCCACATTGAAGCTACGGATCAATTCTTCATGGGCCTTCCCCGCTTCCTTATCCCCAAAGCCTACGCCGCACGTGACCGTCTGCTCAACGCCATTAGAGCTTGGACCAAGGAATCCGAAGTGTTACGCAAGCAAAACGCCGTAAACACTACCTGGGACCCCATCGCAGGTTCTGGTCTTCTCCAAGAGAGAGAGGAACTATATAGTAAGATGGCTGGCCACGGTGTGGATGGCCGCTCCGCACAAACCCTCGGTCTCCTCTACGGCGGAACCAGTCTTACCGTGCCAGTAACATTCTGGTACTTTTTCGAAACGCTACGCGATCCTTCTTTACACCGTCGCGTCCTCGATGAGATCGGGAATGGAGTTAAAGAAGAAATGCAAGGCTACAACTTTATGCAACTGAGCGCGCGGCCTTTGTTGCAGTCTCTTCACGCGGAGACGACACGGATGTATAGTTCCAACCTCATTGTAAGAGAAGTCACGGCTCCGACATATGCGCTTGATGAGAAATACACTATACCAAAAGGCACCGAGGTTTACCTTTCTGATAAGTACAACGGGCAGTTTACCCCAGGATGGAAGGCTGCAAGGCCTCGAGCCACTGCGAAACCTCTGGATACTTTCTGGGCCGAACGATACTTGGTGAGCGACAGCAGAAATGACGACAAAAGGGAAAAGTTCAGCGACGCAGGTTTGAGTGGTAACTGGACTTCTTTCGGAGGCGGAGAACATAAATGTCCCGGAAGGCATTTTGCCCGCAATATCGGTATCGTGACGTTGGCAATCTTCATGAGCGAGTTTGAGATTGAGGTAGTTGATATGGAAGGGGCACGGGCTTTGGATCCGGGGAACAAAGAGAAGGCTTTTGGGACAATGAGGCCGAAGCAGAAAATCGCGGCGAGGATTAGGAAGAGGATATAGGTATTGTTTGATGGGTCAAGATTGTGGATATTCATTTATTGTGCCGTCTGTTATACTCTATCGACTGACAAGAGCTTGATATATTACCTACTTTTCAAGTCTCGCAGCCTTGCTCTCATCTCTCCACCACTCACACTGCTTCCTCCTAATCCCATCCCCTTCAACCCTAGTGTTACCGAAAGGCTCCATCCTTAGCTGTAACCCGGGTCTACCCTCACCTTCATCCGCATAGAGCGGCCAGTATGGCACACCTGTCCTGTTACCGGCATTGGGATCACCCAGCGCAACAAAGTCCGAGAAGTAAGCGTTCAACAGCTCCTTGCCGACTTCGGGATACTGGACGCCGCCAGCACCGGCTGGCTCAGCCCAGGTGTACTTTGTGTCGGCGGTATGCGGTATCCCCTTCCAAGTGGGGAACGTGTTGTTTGTAGCGAATACCATCTTATGTACTGGTACATCGGCGGCGGACATGCGGAGAGCAGTTTCTTGGCCGGCGCAAACGTACATGTAGTCTGTGAGGGCGGCAGAGAGACGATTGTATTGAGTAGAGTTGGAGCTATGGACGTATGGCCCACTGTCCAATCCTGTGGGGTCGGGGTATAGTTCCTCAAGATCAGAGAGGTCTTCGGGTGTAAGACCGGGGATCAGGTTCTTCATGAAGGCAAGGAATTCATCATTGGTCTCAATGTCGCCGGGTGAATAGTACTTTGCTTCATCAGGGACGTTGGTCGTGATGGTGGGGATGCGGTAGAATTGGCCGTTGACTCCAGAGGTTGAGCCCGCTTGTTCGAGAAGGGGGCCACCGCGGGTGGGCTGAAATGGCCATGTGATGGCATATTCAGAAGCGCGCCATATCAGAGCGCTAGCGTTCTGAATGGCAGCAGCGGGGACAGACCGCAAACAGCCGAGGATTTCGGTATCGGTGCTGTTGGCCACAGCGCTGCAACCTGTAAGACCTAGGTATCGCGAGAACTGCTCTTGGTACAGTGGGTAAGACGCGTTGGGGAACGCTCGAGCAGTTACACTGCCGGATTGGAGAAGAGCTTGGGAAAAGAGTGGTGCGGCGCCCTCAGTGGTGTTATAGTTGTGGAAAAGATGGATGCCGACTGAGTGCGCACCAGCGGAACGACCTCCAATGGTGACGCGAGAAGCGTCGCCTCCAAACGCGGAGATGTACTTTTGAACGAACTTGAACAAGGTCTCCTGATCTCGAAGACCCAGGTTGAGAAGTCCTTGGCGCTCAAAGACTGGAGAGGGGAGGAAACCCCAAGAGTTTACCTGTATAACGTTAGGCTTGATTGTACAGAAAAGAATGACCATACTTACTCTGTAGTTGAAGTTGACAACGATCAACGGCTCCTTTGAATTAGCTACGAAACTCGGGCCATCGAAACTCCTAGCACTACCAGCAACGAAACCACCCTTTTAGAGTCAAGTCAGCAGATGCAGCACATACCCAATTCTTCTCACAAACTCACCCCATGTATCCAGATCAGCACAGGCAACTTCTCGTGCGCGCCAACACCCTGCGGTCGGAAGACGTTCATGCTCAAACATGCCTCATCCATCTCGTACGTAATATCCAATGGATCCTGGTAACACGAGTATCCATAGCTTGTTGCATTCTTAACACCATCGAAAGGCTCTGGCGCTCCAACAGGCGCGAACCTCCCTTCTCCAACAGGCTGAGAAGCATAATCGATTCCGAGCCATGCGTCTACAGCGCGTGGTAGAGGTTTCTTGGTCAAAGTCTGGGAGACTGTTGTGCCGAGGAAAGTACCATAGCCTGGAAGCGTGACTTCGGATGTGTTGTATGAAGCTGAGACGCCGGATAGGCTGGTGAGCAACGTGACTGTGGTAAGGAGGCGCTGAGCCATGTTGTGTTGACCCATGATGGCGTCAATGTGGGAAAGCAAGGTTGACACGACGCGTTCGCACAACAACGAAGCTACGTCGAGCGAAGCCATCATGGAAGTGTATATAACGACATTTGACGCCTGCGCATAGTTCCGAGATCGGTCATACAACCTTGTAACTGCCCTGTATTCGTATTGATGTTGACTCCACTACCGTCTCCACTACCCCACAGTCTGGTAGTAGTCAGGTCTTGGTACCTGCTTCATGCGGCGGTGAACGAGTAACGCGGAGATACGCGTTATGCCGACTCGTTATCTTTGCATCGGGAATTTACCGGTACTTCTTTAGGAGCCGATCGCTATCATCGGATCGCATCCGACGCGACGGATGTTGATAAGTGTGAACGGGTGTTGATAAGTGTGGAGATGGGAAGATGCAGGTTGAGCGAGCGAGTGAGCGGAGGTTGCCCGAACCGGGAAAAGACACCCCGAAGCCGAGCACCCTAAGCATGATGGAATGGCAACAACAATACATAGGTACAGCGTTCTGCTCACGACTCTCTGTTACGCTAAACACCTTTCGAAGTTGACACTTTTCCTTATACCATTCGGCACACCCCAGCCTATTTTAAGGAATAGTGGCCCGTATAGGTTGGTGGTTGTGTCAGAATAATGCATTCCTTGAGTCCGAGGTCCGGGCAATGGCGAACAGCCTTCCAAGACAGGAAATATCTAATAAAAACAACCAGAGAATATGCTATACTCCATACTCCGTATCATGAGCATCGTCATCGTTGCAAGCCTCCACTTTACGAGCCTCCATCAAAACCCTTGTCTAATTTCTTCAGCGCCTCTTCAACCTCTACTGCCCTCTCTTCATCACCCCTCAAGCCTTGAACCCTAGGCAAGCCACGCATCACCTGTTGCACCATATCCTCCAGCGCCTTCGGATCCCTCAAGCCACCGCTCATCCTCGCCATCTCACCCAACGCAGCAGTAGTGGTAAGGTCGCTCTTGCCTTTACCCTTGCTGTTGCTATTGCCCCCGATATCTGAGCGAGACGTTAGTGGCTGGTTCTGACTCTGATGCGCAGGCGAAGACTGAGGTTGACGCTTGCGCAACATCACCTGGCCTTGTTTATCCATGTAGGTTTCGTACCCTTGTTGGTCAAGCACTTCGTCGGGTACACGGACGTTGACGGGTGATCTGTTGCTGCTGCTGCTACCGCTACCACCATTCTCACTACTACCACTGCTTTCGCCTGGAACAGCCGTGTTTGGGTTTGAACTCGATGTTGCTTTAGGTTTGGCGTTGGCGTCTTGATTGACCTTTTCCAGAGCGTGAATGCGGTCTTGATTCTCTTTGTTGCCTTCCATGAGGAAACGTAGACACATGATGGCGTGTTCCCGAATATATGGGTTATGCTCGTCGTAGGAGCAGCAATTGAGGACTGCTTCGATACCGCCTAGGGGACGGATTTGGTCTTGAACGTGCTTGTTCTTCCATACTAGAGAGCTGAGGACGAGAACGGCGAGCTTCTTGAGATTGCGCCATTCAAAGTCGGAGGGTTCATCAGCCGCTTCGTCTATGTATGGTCGAGGTGACGGTGAAGTTGGCGGGGGTATGTATGGTTCAGCTGCAGCAGCTGTAGTATCGTATGGCCGCTCAACAGCGACTGGCTGCGGCTGTGGTGGCTGCTGCTGTTGCTGCTGTGGCGAAGGAACATCCACCTCTACTGGTGCTGGGGGTGGTGGAGCATGCTGAACGTTCCTCAGGGGAGGCGGTGATAGCTGACCCTTGGGTATCGCTGCATCTAACTCTTTCAGAAGGGTTACCAGTTCGTGAGAAATTTCCCAGTTGCTCAACATCCTCTTCCACGTTTCATGTTCTGTGAGAATGGCAAAAAACTCTAGGTATTGATAAACACCTTCATACATGCGCTCCATATCCCAGAGATTCAGAGGAAAGTCTTCCGGCTGAGCATGGCCTGCGCGAATTTGGCCTTGAAGGAAGATGAGAGCGCATGTTTGAGGGATGATATGACGACGGAACTCGGTAAGTAGAAAGTTGACCATATGGACATCGCCTTGGTCCACTTGCGGGTGATTTGCTTTGAGGTGGCCCTTTGTAGGTTGAGCACGGGCTTGTCTGGCGCGGAAGATGTTGGTGAGAAGCTTCATGATGACTGCCTGAGCCGGAGAGATGATGTCTTTCGATCTATCGTAGTGTAAGCAGGGTTCTGTGTCTTCGATAAATGTACTTACTCAGACTCTCTAAAGGCATGGTAAGCAAATGGCAGTAGTTGGTTCGCAAGGATAGCTTCCATGATCTTGACCATGAATTTGAAGTACAGCTCTTCCTCGCGTAGATCCCAAGCTGCAACAAAGATCAATAGCTCTCTAAGAAGGTTTCGGCCATTGTCCTGCGCAAGGAGCAGGTGGCATCGCACACCATGCATGCTCCTAACGCTGCTGAAAACAGTCGGGTCCGAGTGATAACCAGGTTGTCCCTCTGTTGGCTCAACAATGCCCGCCATGATTATCATAGGCAAGACTTCAATCTCGGTAGGCCCCAGAATTAATGGAACATCTGTAAGCAGCCCTCGGCCTTCATCACCAGGTATGTCATCGTAATCGTCATCATTATCATCGTCATCCTCTGGCGGAGGAGAAGTAGGAGACGCTACGTCACTGATTAGCCCTGATGGACGGTCGGGGTCTGGCTCCAGACGCTTAAGCAGATCTTCTTTGCCATTCTGGAGGATCTCCGCACCGAAGGATGGCGGGTATGTCACACGGAAATCGATCTCACCTGCCGGGGGAGACCGTTTGATGCTAGGATCTAGTAACGAGTCATCCATTGCTGGTTTTGGGGACTGCTTCTCCGCTGCGGTTTGGGATGCTTGTTGCTCGCGGCTAGATTCGTCGCCAGGGAGAGCGGTAATTGAAGAACGCATCCTGTCAACCTCGACTTGAAGTTGATTGATGCTCTTTGCCAGTGCTTGTACACTCTCTTCGTTCTTGGCATGTTGGTCTACGACTTTGCGATATGTGCTGGACTGGGTGATCTGGTCGCGATACCTGGCAACTACATCCGCGTACAGCATGTTCCATTTCTGGAAAAATTAGTCAAGACCTGGGTAGTGGAGTCGATGAAACTTACGTTCTTCTCTTCCTCGCTCATCGTCTGCCACCTGCGCCTGCATTCGGCGGCGATTTCGTTGGCGCCTGCTTTGACACCATGATGTATCAGGGCCTTCTTGACATCGTTGCCCGTTTCGCCAATGTACAGTAGGAAGGGCGAGGACGCAGGTTGCTGTGGGATTTTGAATGTGTCTAAGCTACGCGCTGCATTTGTTGGTAATGGTTGTTCCTCAGGTGGCGGTCCTTGATCTTGTGGGAATTCATCCATCTTGTACTTCATGTCGGCAAAGTTTGGTAGTTCATTGTCGAGGTGGCTGTCAAACAGTTCGATCCAGAGCATAAGCTTGCGCTGCTCGTTGCGTGCGATGAGGTTGTTGAGGAATTGCAAACATGTGATGAGAAGCTTCTTGTATGCATTGATGACACCCTGCCATTTATCTTCGTCCTGGGTCCCAGCCTCGCCGTCGTAGCCACGTGCGGTGACTCGTACACAGACATTGATCAGCGCAAAAATGTCCTTGTCGAACAGCCTGTCTGCGCTCAGGTTCTGCACCTTCTCTCCATGTACCTGCACATTCCGGGCTATACACACAAGCTGGTTTAATCTTTCCAAATCCCTAAGCAGACTCGGGGAATAGCTTGCGATCAACGGGCCCGATAGACCTTCGTATTCTGGGGCGGCAGGATCCGGCGCAGCGAAACATCGGCGCTCGAGTGAGGGTATAGCGGCTTTCAGCACGCCCGCAAGATCGTCCCAGAACTCCCATGAAAGGCCGAGTTCTTCGCGCAGTTCCAGGCTTTTCCGAGACTCTTCCAGTGTCTTCTTGACCACGTCCCGCTCTAGCATACGCAACGTATCGTCCCTGACATAGCCTGGGTTGTGGAAATGTACGGTATAGGGCGCGAGCGCCAGGCGGAGTCGGGTAAGATAGGGTCGCGCATGTATGCCGCCTGAACTCTCTGGGCGCTCAGACTCGCCCATGCTCTCGGTATCGTTGATGCTGCCTTCGGCCATGCCTTCGCGCGTTTCCGTCTTCAGGTCGGGTTGTGACAGCGCGCGACGGTCCCAGTCATTCCACAATTGATATTCGGCGAGTAGCGATCGGTAGACCCATACACGGATGGGTCCTGGTGCGCGTAGGATGCGGTAGAGGTTGTTGGAGGCCAGTTTTTCGGCAACGTTGTGGTATTGCGCCAGCGCTATCGGTGCAAAGGCGAGGTGAGCAGAGTCTTTGGTCGTGTCTGCAAACGGCGAGGAAAGATGGAGAGTCGTAGGCGGCGAATCGGAGTGCGTGGAGGAGCTCGAGTCGGAAGTCATGGTTGCAGGCGGCGTTGACCAAAAATTTACACGTCGGCCGCCAGGAGGTTACCCCACTATCCGCGCCCCGCCATGACATCTGACGTACTAAACTACAGAGTCGGTGGTTTGCCAGCCTTTTTCGTCTGAAGTCGTGCTACATGGTTCCCGCAGCTTCACTCGCATCGTCGCATCGTCGCATCCATGTATTCACTCGTGCCAAAACATCAAAAAGTTCAAGTTTCAATATCTTCGATTCATTCATGCCAATAATGGCGTTTGAGATATATATGTACGGAGCATATGAACCTCGAGTAGGCATAGTTTTTGGCCCGGCGAGTCTAGTGGTACCGTTTGTTTCGATCTTGGAACGAATGTAATGTGATTCATGATACATGGGATGGTATCTGTCACGGACATGGATTGTTCCGGTGGCAAAGCATCTTTCAGCTTTGCCCTGCGCTGTGCAAATGTGCACACGTAACTCTCAGAAGGGTACGCGATGAGAATATGACATATCAAAGAGAATGGGGATGATAGAAACGTGATGGCGACGTTGTGTGGACATGTTACATACCCTCGGCCTTGAGTCTGGCCGCCATGAAACGGCTCACCTTCTTTGTTTTGCCATCTCGTTCTTCGACAATCGGACTCTCTTCGTCCTCTTCGGTAGCCTTGAATCCACCCTGTCGCTGGATGAATCGATTGCGCGCCTTGTGGTACTCCGCTTGAATCTCGCGGTTCAGAAGAACTGCATCAAACTCATCAGGAGCCTGAGGTTCTGATGGCAAGGGAGCGTGCTCAGTTATAGTGTTGGCTATTGTTCGTCCAACAGGGCCACTTGGCACAGGTGGTGGTTCTGGTACAGAAGGGGTTGGCAGCACCTGGGGGGCAGTGTTTGCTGCAGCACGAGCACTCTTGAACTTGGATACTTTGGTAGGCTTGGGAGGCTCAACTGGTGCTACAGGAACTGCAGACCGCTCAACGATGGTATCGGACATGGTTGGAGTTGATTTTGCCACTGGCTGGGTAGCTCGAGCCGGTTGCTGTACTGGTTTTGGTGCCTCAGAGATGTCCAGGTTATCGGCAAAGCGTACTCCTTTCTTCTTTGGCTCCTTGGTATCATCTGTTGCTGGCGTGGCCGAAGAGGTGCCCAGAGATTCGTCGAACTGATCGTCACTCTTCACACGCATTGTGCGAATGTCTCCGATGTGCTCTTCAAGAGAGTGCTGTCCCGACTCGGGCCCCACGTTCTCAAGCATACGAGCGCCCAACTTCTTCTCGAGCTCCATCATCTGCTTTCGATAGTCTTCGGTGATGACTGGCTTAGTGCTGCGACCGTACTCGTCTTCCTCTTCTTCCTCTTCGGTGTCATAATCGCCATAATCATCATCATCTTCTTCGTCCGAGTATGACGCAGTAGGCTGGTCCAGATCAAGTTCGGCGACAATCTGCCCGATTTCGGACATGCCATATTGCAGCATCTGCCTTCTCAGCTCAGCTTCCTCTGGCGTCTCATCGCTTGGGATGATAGCATTGGACAGGTCCACATCGTCCTGTTCAAGGTCGATGGCACGCGTACCCTCGGGGAAGAGCAGTGAGGCGACCTTTGCAGCCTCATCTTCGTCAGTGTCTTGTATCGCTTTCGCAGCCGGTTCGACTTCGACTTTTTCGGCGAAGGACACAGCTTTCTTCGAAGGCGCTGATTTTGAAGTTTGGCTGTCGGTCGTGGCAGGAGTGGATTCGGAAAGCGGCGGAGAAGACTTTGGATCTGACACAGTGTGTGAAGCTGGTGTAGTTGCAGACGGTGCGTCTTGAGCCTTTTCTTCTGCATTCTTCTTCTCCAGGTCAGCTTTTTGGATGCCAGCTTTGCGCAGAACCTCAACAAGCTCAGCTGCGGCCTTGCCCGTCTGGTTGACAGAGCTCGAGACCTCGTTGCCCTCATCATCCAGTTCTTCTTCGATGTCCATCATCGGCTCGCCCTCTTCGTTGTCCATGCCTGGCTCCAACAGGACGTCGACGCCAGCAAGCTTCTTCTCGGCGGTGTCAAGATTCTTCTCGATAGTAGCACTACTCGTCCGAACATAGTCAACGCGTCTAGAGATCATGTCAATAACTTGGTTAGCAGTGCGTTCCGATGGCGAGTTCTTGCAGAGCAGCTCCTCAACTTCCTTCTGGTCCAGCAGGGTAAGTTCGAGGTCGCGTGCCATCTCACGTATCTGTGAGGGCGAGGGATCGCCGGCTTCTCGAATCTCTTCTTTCAGCGTCTCATACTCAGCCTCCCAGGTCGTCCAGTGGGAGAGTGCTTTGCGCAGCTTATCGACATTTTGCTGCAGCTGCGCACGGCTGCGCTCGAGCTCCTCTAGAGCGCTCTGTGTTGAGGCTGCCATTTTGGTGATGTGGTGGGAGGATGAGTGCGAGAGAGGAAAGAAAGGTGCAGGAATTTTGTGTACGAGAAAAAGCGCGGGTCTTGGCGGCTGGCCCCACAAGGGAAACCATGCTACGCCTGCATACAGATCGCCGGTCTGTCGTTTGTCAGACAGAAGGAGTGCGTGAATCTTACTGTCGCTGATATCATCCCCTCATATACATTCCTAGCTGCCCGGTCATGCTTCTGATCTCATAAAACGACCAGCGACTTCTACACGCTGAGTCAGCACCATCCTTCAACTTCCCGAGGTCCCATATCCGTCAAGCTTGGAAGCATATCTCCGCCACAACCTCCGCCATGTCGAAATCGCGCGGCGCCGACGCGTCGAAGCAGCAAGATGGCGGTGCGTCTCTCTCCAAAACCCTTTACAGCTTGTCTTTGCAGCAAATGCCTCGTTCCATTTCTCTCGCTGACGATGCCTCAGACTCGTGCCCTGTATGCAGGTCGTCGCGCTTCCTTAACTCCAATATGCAGTTCAAAATCAACCCAATATGCTACCATAAGATGTGCGATACCTGTGTAGAACGATTGTTTGGCAAAGGCAACAGTATATGTCCTGTTGCAGGATGCGCAAAGACGCTTGCTTATAGGAACTTTCGGAGGGCAACTTTCGAGGATCTGAAGGTGGAGCGAGAGGTGGATCTCAGGAAGAAGGTCATGAAGATGTAAGTGGACGTATCGGCCCTTGTAAGACGTAGCTGACGGCCATGTAGCATGAACAAAACAGAAGACGATTTTGAGACGCTTAGGGACTACAACGACTACCTCGAGCAGGTCGAAGAGATCAACTGGAATCTTATCCTCAACATCGACGTGGACGCGACCTGGGCGAAATTGAGAAAATTCGAGGCTCTCCAAAAGGCCGAACAAGAAGCCGCCGCTCGCAAAGGCCCTGCACTGAAAGATGATGTTGACGGCGGTTTCGTGATCCGCGGACTCAAAAAGCGCGTCGCGCCACCTGTGGAAGCACCCTTCGATCCATTCGGCGGTTACACCATCGCACCACAATACTATGTACTTCAGGACAACTACGATGTGGACTGGTACGCACGTATGAAGAAGGATTCGGCACATCTGGTGGGAGGACACAGTTTGCAAGACTATTGCAGTCGGACACTACGCGAAGCTTTTGGAGGCCTGGGTGTTTTCGTTGAAGACGAAATCACTGCGCGGGAGGCTCCCTCAATGTCAATGGATGCGGACGTTGGCACAGAGCATGCCGCGGCTGCAGCCATGAATGGGAGGGATGCCATCATGGACGACATTTTCTAGTTTCTTGCACTGTGATACCCGGCATCATGCCAGCATTGGGCGGCGTTCAAGATAGCGTATCAATAATTCTTATAACATAACCTCTTACTCTCTTCATATTCTACTTCTCCCAACCTGCCCTGCTGCGCCTTGATATCCAATATCGTTATACTCAAACTGCTCTTCCGGCAGCGCATACCCATCCCCTCCCCTCGCCCGTTGGGCTCGTGCCGCGACTGGATTTGGATTGACATCCTCCTCTCCCACTTCACCGTCTCTCTTCCCATTCCCACCATCCAGCACGTCCAATTGCTGAAAGACGCCTCTCCTCCTCGCGCTCCTCATAACCCTGATGTCCAACCCCGACGCCAGCGCTGTCGCCACAAAGCCCAGCAACGCAAAACTGAACAGCGCCTTGTACATCCTGCATACGCTTATCCCTGCCTCTGACTCCCAATTCTGCGCATCGCATACATGTGCCAATGTGCCAGAGCACCACCATGCTAGCAGAGCAAAGGACACGGCCCAGAGAAGTGCGAGGACGGCGTTGAGGGTGAGGTTGAGGGATGCAGATAGCCCGTGACGGATATGGAGGAAGATTGTACAAGTGAGCGCGGCGAGGGTGAAGAGGGAAACTGACATTAGCTGGAACAAACGTTAGTATTGCGATGCTGTATATGGTAAGGATACATACCAGAATGAATGTCCAAGGTAATCTATACCCATCATGCGATAATTCACGCAGGAAATAAAACATAATACTCGCTACTACAAGTGAAGAAAGTAATTGTGCGCATCGTATGATGTGGAAAGGTAGGAACGGGTAGGCTGTAGGCTTCACCCGGTTCTTGCGCATTGCCATGGTTGGATCAAATGCGCGACGGTAGGCACTTCAACGTCTTGCGAACAAGACTCAGTATGTTAGACGACGATGGTAGTGTTAGTGGTTGATCAACATTCGCCTCTTCCAAGCTTGAGACGCGGAGAAAGACTAAGTTAGGGGTCCAGCTGGCCTGGCACCCTGGTCTGACCAGCTTTCAGCTTTCTCGTATTGTGATTGTTGCGCCGAGATGGCACCTTACGAAAAGAAAGCATCCGGTCGAGAAGCGTGCTCATCATGGCTGGAGACTGATCTGTAGCTAGAAGGTGGGATGAATTTAGTTTTAGAATTGCGATGTCGTACCTGCTGATAGAGGACGGGACACTGACTAGCGCGGATATCCACGCGCACCTTTCTAGGACGGCTTATCCTCATTCAACAATGCCCTACTCCTTCACATTCATCATTCTTCCATCCGTAGCTCTGCCGTGTGTGCCTATCTAGACCAATGGTGAGGTGTTCTTGGCGGTACGCCTAAGCCTTGCGGTCAAGGTCTTTGCACATACTACCATGGCCACTGCTATATAAGACCGATGGAGCGTAATGCGACTCGCGCGTTGTGTGCTGTCACGCGAAGGGCTCTTAGTTCCCGCTCATTGCCTCCCGGGTCCACACTGCGGCAGAGCATCCGAAGAGGACTTCGGACCTTAGATTGGTTTCGAGGGCGTGTTCAGACCTCACGAACCTACGGTTCCTCGTTAGGTACAGTCTGACGTTGCACTGCCACGAGAGCACGACTATGAAAAAGATCGGAGGTCGAAAGGAAAGTCATGACCAGGCGTCCGGGTTAATTATCTACTATACCCGGTAGACAGGCGTAAATGCGCAGCCAAAAGTGGGTGCTCTGCCGGTACCTTGTCCCGTCTCGCATCGGATAATAGCAACAAACGATTCCAGGCCGCTCCTGCATATGAAATCTTAGATCTCGGACTCGGCTCTGCATATCGCTAGCATGCATTTCCTAGCTCGGTAGTGCTGACATGCAATTTATATCAAGCTGGTATGCTCGAGAAAGAGCTTTTACGAGGCTTCACGTTCTTCGTCGACCGTATAGACATCTGGAGAACACGGCACTTCTCTTTACGGCAGAATTATGAAGACATTCACTTCCACATTACTTGTTTCCGTGCTGTTAGGGCATGGCAGCGCAGCAGTTGTCGGGCGAGAGGAAGGTCTGCCAGTTAACTCTAGCTCTTACGATTTTGTACGTTGCTTTCAGAAACCTGGAGTCCACACCTCAGCTCTAGGGATCATCTAACAAGCGATAAGATAGTCATTGGAGGCGGAACTGCAGGTCTCGCGGTTGCTTCGCGCATCAGTCTTGGCCTTCCAGATCTCAGCGTCCTCGTCATAGAAGCTGGACCCGATGGCCGCCAGGAACCTGGAATCTCCGTGCCGGGAAGAAAAGGCTCAACACTCGGAGGCAAATACGATTGGAACTTGACCACCATTGCACAACCCAGTGCCAACAACCGCGTCTTTGCGCAGAACCGTGGCAAGGTCCTCGGAGGTAGCTCTGCGCTCAATCTTATGACGTGGGACAGGACTTCCAAATTCGAACTCGATGCCTGGGAAAAGCAGCTCGGTAACAAAGGATGGAACTGGAAGAGTATTTATGCGGCAATGTTAAAGTGTGAGACTTTCCTCCCGTCGCCCGCATATGGCACCGAAGGAGTCGGTACAACTGGACCTATTCGCACACTCATCAACAGAATCTTCCCGCGACATCAATCGACATGGTATCCTACAATGAATGCTCTCGGCTTGGCAACAAACCGAGAGAGTCTGAATGGCAATCCCATCGGCGTCTCGACTCAACCCAGCAATGTCAGCCCGAACTACACTCGCTCCTACGCCCCAGAGTATCTCAAACTCGCCAAAGACAACCTGATCTTGAAGCTAGACACCCGTGTGGCTAAGATTGACTTCAAAGGAACAACTGCCACAGGAGTCACCCTCGAAGATGGTACTACAATCACTGCGCGGCGGGAAATCATTCTCTCAGCTGGCTCCTTCCAAACCCCCAGTCTTCTCGAACTCTCTGGTGTCGGAAATGCATCACTCCTTGAGAAACTTAGCATCCCCGTTGTCAAGCACCTGCCATACGTGGGCGAGAACCTCCAAGACCACATCCGCATCCAAGTCTCCTATCAATTGAAACCCGAATACCCTTCGTTCGATGTTCTCAAGAACGCCACCCGTGCGGCTGCCGAGCTAGCCTTGTATAACGCAGACCGCGAGTCACTCTACGACTACACAGCCAGCGGCTATGCATACTTCCCCTGGGGCACTGTCAGCAACGAAACGGCCTCTCAGCTCCGTACCCTCGTTGACAACGACAAGAGCTTGGTTTCCGCAACCGACAAATTGAAGAAGACATACTTCTCCCCGGCTTTGAGCACCAAAGTACCCCAGCTAGAAGTCATCTTCTCAGACGGCTACACTGGCCTCAAAGGCTATCCTGCTGCCAACTCCTCTCAATTCGGCATCGGCACTTTTGCACTGATTGGCGTTGTGCAACACCCTCTCAGCAAGGGCAATGTTCACATCAGCTCCCGGAACGTGAGCGATAAGCCTCTTATCAACCCTAACTACCTATCCCATCCCTACGATCTTGCAGCTGCTACAAATCTCGCCAAATATCTGCGTAAGATCGCCTCTACGAAGCCCATGAGCGAGGTCTGGACCGAAGAGTACGAGCCGGGCAATGCAGTGCAAACCGATGAGGACTGGCGAAAGTATGCGCTGGCGAACACATTGAGTATCTATCATCCTATTGGTACTGCTGCGTTGCTTCCGGAGAAGGCTGGCGGTGTTGTGGATTCAGAGCTGAAGGTCTACGGTACCAGGGGGTTGAGGGTAGTGGATGCGAGCATCATTCCTCTTTTGCCGAGCGCCCATCTTCAGACGCTTGTGTACGGCATCGCCGAGAAGGCGGCAGAGATGATTATTGGTGAGCATAAATAGATGCTGTAGTATTGGAGAATCGATGTGACGCAAGATCTAGAGCTGAATCTCGTCTTCACGGATTATGATGCTGTCTGCATACGACCTAGCGTTTGATGATAGATAGATTCATAATTAGCGCGGGTTCTCAATTGCACGCCTCCTCGACTCATTTGGACTAGTTCCTCTTCCCCGCAGTGTAGGGCCGAGCCGGATGGCGACATTTGAGATGTTGCCGATGCTGACACATTGCTGTGGCACTCCCGCCAATGCGCCCTGTAGATGACACTCCGAATGCCGGCCGCGCATTGCAACGACTTGCTTACCAGATCCAATGCCGACGGCAACACTGACGATGGTTACGACTTCGATGTAGAGGATGACATGCAGGAGACCCCCTCCACAGGAGCTATATAACACAGAGCTGGACCGGGAGACTCTCGACATTCGATCAACAACCCATATCAATTCTTACTACATCAAACACACATTCTCACAAGATGGCGTTCTCAATAGGGATGCCCTGGAACGAGGGCGAAGAGAAGATGCATCACCTCCTCCGCGTTCCACCTCAAGATAATCCAACATCGGCTATGCTCACACCACAAGCCAGTTTTATGTTCCAACGTGCTCCTCTACTCGCATTCGGAACACTGGATGCACAATCTAGACCATGGGCGACACTATGGGGTGGCGAGCCTGGTTTCTCTGAACAGCTTGGTGGAGGCTTCATCGGCACGCGAACACTCGTCGATGGCACGAACGATCCTGTCGTTCAAGCGCTGATAAGTGGAAATCAGAAGGGTGAGATGACTCAAGCAAAAGACGGTGGCAAACTAGTAGCTGGTTTAGCTATCGATCTGATGACGAGGAAAAGAGTCAAAACCGCTGGGCGTATGATTGCAGGAGCGATAAGGGACATCGACGTTGAGATCGAAGGGGAGGCAGACAGGAAACAAGAACAGATTCAACTCGTCAC
>Ga0265797_10001974_pt1 | contig 35438 bp, 25 predicted proteins | sample P2T30metagenome_FD_192433 | JGI IMG/M metagenome (GOLD analysis project Ga0265797, IMG submission 192433) | Plant litter microbial communities from East Loma Ridge, Irvine, California - P2 T30 | ecosystem: Environmental > Terrestrial > Plant litter > Unclassified | place: USA: California...
GAATGATAAGAAAAAACTAACTATAGGAATGTTGGATACCAGGATTATGACTACGAATAAAACAATATATTTAGCGATATTATTTTTTATTTTGTTAATGTTGTAAATATCGGTTAACATGAATGCCCTAATGTTAACCGGCTAATGCTTTATTTTAGGCATTCAGTACACTCACTTTATAATATCCTCATATGTTAAATTGGCTGGCGGTTCTTTGTATTCAAGTCGGTAATATGAATAAGCAGTATATTCATAAATCCTCCAAAACTCCCAGGGGCGTATTCTGAAGTTTCTGTACAACACCGTATCCGAGGGATGCGTGAGTTTGTAAGCTTCAAATTGCTTTACAATATCTTCATACCCGTGCCGGCCCCAAACCGAAAATCCTCCTTTTGCACTTATGTAATGAGCGTCTGGTCCTTTCATTGTTATATTCCCTGTGAATAATGAAATAAAGAGACTAACTATAGGAATGTTGGATACCAGGATTATGACTAAAACAATCACAAGGTATTTAACAGTTTTTCTTTTCATTTTCTAATTACAATTAGTGGTTGAAGGAGATTTAAGATTGTCCCCTGTTGTCAATTTACTCCCATATTGAGACGCTCTTTCTCTTAAATCCTGTCCCAGATCTGCAGGATTTCTTCCGGCTCCTAACGGCCCAATCTGGCCCCTGCCCAAAGGCAACACTTCATAAGGTAAGAATAAATCACAAGCAAGCGTTGTACAGTTCATATCCACCAGGTGATATTGCGGTACGACCGGAGATTTTAAGCGGTATACGATATCCTTAAAGTCTGAGGCAGTAATGTCATCTACTTTCAGGGAAACATCGTAATCCGTGCCTCCATCATCACCCCAAGCACCGCCGGTGTATACGCCTGTCATAGCAGTAAGCGAATTTTGTACATAAAAACCCATCACAACCCGAATGATTTCTCCGGAGCTGGAATCATATCTTTCCAATCCAAAATAGGTATGACCTGGACGCCTTTCAACATTGTACTCTAAGGAAAAATTTGCTATTTTCCTTGTATTCGCATAAGGCTGATCAACATAAAGGGTGATTGAATATTTGTACTTAGGATCAGAAGGGATAGTATCAAAGCAGTCCAGCTTCTGAGAGGGATCAATAGGATTTTTCGGTCCTAGAAGTACATAATTTTGCAGGAAATTCTGAGGAGTCATTTGATCTCCCACCCATGGCTGCCCATATCCCCCATTTCCACCCGTTCCGGGAGTACCGGGAGGAGTTGGGCTGGTTGTCTCGCTACATGTACTGGAAAGTATTTCAGGAAATCCCTCCCCAACCCAATCTTCGCATTCAATCCACGGATTAACACCTGCGGGATTGCCGGTAGGAACGGGAGATTGAGGGACTGGACCGTCAAAACTAGTCCAGTTCCAATATACGTCCTTCGCGTATGCAGTAGCACTTGCAGTCTCCGAGCAATGCGTATGAAAGCGTTGCTTGTAACGAATTTCGCAATAATCCTCCGCAACTCTGGCATTGTGGGTGATTGACAGATGCCCTCCAGCGTAATGATAAGTTCCGACTGTTTTCCGATCCATATCCCTAATGATTTGCACTCCTGTAAAATCACTATCCATGGTAATAACGCCATGGGTTCTTGCATATTCAAAGGTTGGGATCAATTCCATAGTGAAAAGTTCAGTAGATCCGTCTCTACCTTTTTTTGCCAATTAACTGTTCGTCAGGCAAACGGGTATAACCTCTTTTTTTATCATAAACAAGTCTTTCAGGTGCATCCAAGTCGGTGAATGCTACCTGTACATACTCCTCATTTTTACTGTTCTTTTTTGTTACAGCATTTTTCCAGTCATAATTCAACTTTCTTGAAGACTTGCTACCCGCTTCCAGTTTGCTTAGAGCAGCTTTAACGTCTTCAACGGTAATCGTTAAGGATTGTGACTGATACAGTTCAGGGTTGATCCTTTCCTTACATGCGTTAAAAGAAATTATTCCAATAGCTGAACCAAGAAGCAAAACCGGTATCAGCAGCGGTTTGAAACTAAATGTTTTGAACATATCGTGCGTATTTAAGTTAAACAATAGTCAAACTTAAACCCGCTGCCACTGCATTCCTTTGATAATTATCAAAATCGTATTTTTCAGGCACGGCCGTGCCGCAAACCAGCGCGGATCCTACTTAAATGTTCCTGAGAAATTCCTAGGTAAGAAGCAATATATCCCAGCTTCACACGCTGCGTAATGTCCGGAATTTGAATAAGTAATTTTTCATACCGCTCTTCGGCACTGCAAAAAGCAAAGAGTTTCATACGCTCATCCAGAAGCAGATAATTTTGTGTGATCAGTAATCTTCCCAATCTTTCCACAACCGGATACTTTTCAAAAACAGGCTCAATTTTGTTGAACTGAAGACTCCACAGAACAGCATCTTCCGTTAGCTGAATATTATAAAATGACGGCTGTCCGGTAAACAAGCTGTCAATGGCGCTGACAATCTGCCCCTCAGACGCAAACCAGGCCGTTACTTCCTTACCGTCCTTATGATAGAATACTCTTGCAAGACCTTTTTCTATAAAGTGAAATTCTTTACAAACATCCCCATTTTGGAAAAAGAGTGTATTACCAGGAATAATTCGTTGTATGGTGATCTGACTTATAGCTTCCTGAACAGGCTCGGGCAGCGAAACGATCTGATTCAGGTAATTGATAAATGCGTTCACAGCGGAAGATAAATTAGTTAAAAAAAACCGACATGCCAGGACTCAAATCCCTGCCAACTGTTATAAGAAGTCAATCAGATTACTGATCACAAAGGACACAAAAAAACCCGGTCATCTGAACCGGGTTCCTTATTAAAATTTAACGCCTTAGCTTTTCAGTAATTCTTTCTGCTTCATGATCCGTTCAAAAACCTTAATGTCATGCTCGGAAGTGAATATTGAAAACGGCAGGTGGACAAACTGGCCTTTGGAAATGACCAGTACATAAGCGTCTTTGTCTTTATATGCTTCCAGGATCTGCTCCCACTTCATTACACTACCTTCTTTTTGATTCAGCTTCATCAGGATCTGACGGGGATCAAATTCGTAGGAGAATTTCTCAAACATCGGTTTGTATTGTGCCAGCTGCGTAATCCCGGTAAATTGAATAACCCAAAAAAGAACATATAAAATAACGGCAACAAAAACCGTAATGTAAATCCAGTAATTCGGGTACAATCCGGTAAAGCTGACAATAGCGTTGATCAGGATCAGGGCAATAGGAATAACAACCCATTTCAGTTGCGTTTTCAGGAAATAACGCATAGCCAGGGAAATATACTTTTTGGTAGGCAGCGCATACCTCTTTGTACGAACCGCCGCCGGATTCGTAGGCATTTGATAAACAGGCTGGTGTTTGTTCACCGATACTTTGGCCATAACTCGTAATAAAAATTAAGCAGTTTCTTTATTATCAGCGTTTAAGTTATTAAATCTGAACAGGCAACAGCAACGCTCCTAACCGCAGCAGACAACAACGCTAAAATGAAGTGCAAAGTTAGAAAAAACCAACTGACTTACGCAGAAAGCATTTGAAATAAAAACCAGTTATCAGAATTTAGTGTAATTTGCAATGATGTAGCTATCGGCTTTTGGTTGTCGGCAAGACAAATAACCGTACATTAAATCAGCATAATTCATTTTTCAGGCCGAAGCAAAAGCCAACAGCCGAAGTTCTAAGAAGTACTTAACGATCCTGCTTATAATGAGTTTCCTTTTTCCGTCTTTTCTCTGGGGTTTACTCGCTGTTTCGGTGCCCATTGCTATCCATATTTTTAATTTCCGAAGGACCAAACGCGTTTACTTCACCAATGTGGCTTTTCTAAAAGCAGTTGAAACACAAACCCGTTCTATCCGAAAAATTAAGCACTGGCTGATTTTAGCTGCCCGAATACTGGCAATAATCTGCCTGGTGTTTGCGTTTGCACAGCCTTTTCTGCCCGGGAAAAATACACTGGCAGCCGGTCGTAAAGGAATTACCAGTCTTTATCTGGACAATTCTTATAGTATGCAGAATGAGCAATCAAACAAACGCTACATTGATCTCGCAACCAGCCATTTAAGTGATTTACTTGGACTTTTTCGCAATGCAGCTTCCTTGCAGCTGATCACCAATGACTTTTCATCGCAGGAACAGGGGCTGTACCGTGCAGATAAAATAAAAGATATTCTTACTACCGTAGGCTTGTCACACACACCACGATCACTGCCTGATGTTTACAAACGCCAGGAAAACCTGATTGGCCGGCAACAAAGCACAGGTAAAAATCAGCTATTCTGGTTCTCTGATTTTCAGAAAAGCACTTCCGGAAATCTGGCTGATCTTAAAATAGATACGACTAATAATCTCTTTTTGGTACCGGTACAAGCTGTTCCTGAAAAGAATGTGTTTGTAGATTCCGCATGGCTCAGTACCCCGTTTATCAGGGAATTACAAAACAACGTACTTTTGGTTAAAGTCAGTAATTCAGGACAGGAAGAAGCTAAAAATGTTGTTTTAAAACTGAGCCTGGACAACACTCAGGCTTCAACAGCTTCTGTGACTGTACCGGCAAAAGGAAGTGCTACGGCAAGGTTTAATTTCAATTTGAAGGGAAAAGGCTATAAAAAAGGACAGATTACTTTCGATGATTTTCCGGTTACTTTTGACAACAATTATTATTTCGTTCTGAATGCCTCACCACTCATCCGGATCATTCATATTTATGGTTCGCAAACTACCGGCAATTACATCCAGAATGTTTACGCCAACGACAGTCTCTTTTCTCTGCAAAGTTACAGTGCAGGAAATATAGATCAAGGACTTATAAAAAATGCAGATATGGTAGTTTTGGAAGGCATAAACCAGATCAGCGGATCCCTTCCACAGGAATTACAGGAATTTACATCAAAAGGTGGAAGTATCACTATTATTCCCCCAGCTACTCCGGACCAGGTGAGCTACGGCGCTTTCCTGCGTAATATGGGAATAAATGGCCTGTCCGTCGAACGAACTTCAAGCCCGGCTCCGGTAGCACTGGCTGCTCCTGACAGAAACAATCCGTTTTTCAGCGATGTATTTGAAGAATCAGTAAGACAGGAAATGAGCCTGAACCTACCTTCTGCTTCACCGGTATGGTCCTGGGCAAGTACCGGACAGCGGATTCTCTCATTAAGAAACGGACAGAATTATCTTAGCAGAATTACCAGAGGAAATGGTAAGCTTTATCTTTTTGCCGCTCCGCTTAATCCTGACTATGGCTCCATGGCGCAGCATGCTATTTTTGTTCCTGTAATGTATAAAATCGCTGCAATGAGCGTGCGGGCGCAGCGAACCGCCTTTACTTTTGACGAAAATCCAATTGCCCTGAGTATTGACAAAGTCATGCCGAACGCTGTATTTAAACTCAGACGCAATAAAACAGAAGTGATTCCTGTCCAGAAAATTGCAGGCAACCAGCTTTTGCTTGAAATACCGCAGGGAGATCAGCTTGACGAAGGCCTTGACGCCGGTTACTTTGAGTTGGTTCAGGAAAACAAAGTGGAACAGATCATCGCCCTGAACCACAATAACAAAGAATCCCGGCTCGATTATTATTCTCCGGCAGAATTAAAAACCTTATTTGCAGGACAAAAAAATGTGCAGGTTTTTGAAAGCCTGGACGATGCGGCTTTTTCAAAGGAATTTCAGCAGCAAAATCTGGGCACAAGCCTATGGAAATATTTTTTATATGGTGCGTTGTTCTTTTTGCTGGTTGAAATTGTGCTGATCCGTTTTAAAGCTGATAAGTAGGTTTTTCGTACAGCTCGCCGGAATTTAATTGCACCTTTCGCATGGGAGACTTATTCTCAATTAGTATAAATTTATTGACCTCTCAGGCAATTAGCCGGGTAAAGGTTTTCTGTTTCTGACTTTTTACCCCAACTTTGCAGCGAACAACATCACAATAAAATGCTTTCATCCCGAATAGGAATTCTTGGCGGTGGTCAGCTTGGGCTTATGCTCCTGCAAGCTGCTATTGACTGGAATCTTGACATACACGTCCTGGATCCTGACGCGGAAGCGCCGTGCAGAAACATCGCAAAAAAATTCCAACAAGGATCTTTACAGGATTTTGACACGGTATATAATTTTGGTAAAGACCTCGATGTCATCACGATTGAAATTGAAAAAGTGAATGTCGAGGCACTGGAAAAACTGGAATCAGAAGGGAAAAAAATTTATCCGCAGCCTTCGGTCATTCGCCTGATCCAGGATAAAAGAACGCAAAAGCAATTCTATCTGGATCACGATCTGCCTACGGCAGCTTTTATACTGACCGAAAACAGGGATGATGTTGCAAAACATACTGACTTTCTTCCGGCCTTTCATAAACTGGGACGTGATGGCTATGACGGCCGTGGCGTTCAGCGTATATCATCCGAAACCGATTTACACAAGGCTTTTGACCAGCCCGGTTTACTGGAAAAAGCGGTGCCGTTTGAAAAAGAACTCGCTGTTATCGTTGCCAGAAATCCATCAGGGGAAATCAGGACCTTCCCTACCGTAGAAATGGTTTTTCATCCGGAACTTAACCTGGTTGAATATCTTTTTGCTCCTGCTGAAATCAGTGAGGACATTGACCGGAAAGCACAGGAAATAGCCCGTAAAACCGCAGAAGCTTTTCAAATTGCCGGTTTGCTCGCTGTTGAATTATTTTTAACCGCTGACGGAGAGATACTGATCAATGAAGTGGCCCCACGCCCGCATAACAGCGGACATCATACAATTAAGGCCAATGTTACATCCCAGTACGAACAGCATTGGAGAGCTATCCTGGATTTACCACTGGGTGCCACCCAGGCATACGGACCTTCGGCGATGGTGAATCTGCTTGGTGAAGATGGGTTTGAGGGAGCGGCTGTTTATGAAGGAATGGATACCTTGCTTGCGACTGATCAGGTGTTTCCTTTTCTGTACTGGAAAGCAATTACAAAGCCATTCCGAAAGATGGGGCACATTACTATTATGGATCATAATATAGATACCCTGAAGGAAAAGGTATCCTTTGTAAAGAAAAACATCCGGGTAATCAGCAAATAATATTACTCACAAACATAATTGAAATGGTTGGAATTATCATGGGAAGCCTTTCGGACCGGAAGGTTATGCAGGAAGCAGCAGACGCACTAAAAGAATTGGGTATATCGTTTGAAATGGAGATCGTATCTGCGCACCGTACACCTGAACGCATGCTGGAATATGCAGCAGGTGCCCGAAACCGGGGATTAAAAGTAATTATTGCCGGTGCAGGCGGAGCAGCACATCTGCCGGGAATGGTGGCATCATTAACTTCTTTACCTGTAATTGGCGTACCTGTTTTGAGCAGTAATTCTATAGATGGCTGGGACTCTGTACTTTCAATACTACAAATGCCATCTGGCGTACCGGTTGCAACCGTAGCATTGAATGGCGCCAGAAATGCAGGAATTCTCGCGGCACAAATAATTGGTTCAGGCGATTCAGAAGTGGGTAGCCGCCTGGATAGTTTCAAAGAAAGCCTGAAAGAAAAAGTGGCTGTAATGAACGAGGAATTAAAAAATTCGATGGATAAATAGTTGAGGTTTACTATTTTCGCAAAATGTTGTCTACAAATTCCTAAAACAATAACCACAAAAACTGAATCGGTAATCTAGCTATGGAAGACGAATTCCCAAAGAAAAGAAATTTACGGCCTGTTGAAAAATCCAACCTGCCGATCATCACGCTGTCAGTTTTGGTACTTTTGGTTTTAGCAATGCTGTATGTCGGTTATGAGTATATTTCTGACAGTTCTTCCAACGCCGAAGAGTTAACTTCCGTTGTGGTAGATACAACGACTGATGAACCGGTGATTGAAGAGCCGGTTGCTGAATCTGATGAAGAGCAATCAAAACCAGCAGAAGATAAAAAAGCGGAACCAGAGAAAAAGACAACACCCGCAGTATCAGCATCTTCTATCGGCGGACAGCAAATTACCCATGATGTAAAAAGCGGGGAAACCTTTTCAAGTATTGCTTCGCGCTATAACTTAAAATTGGAAACGCTGAAAGGTTTAAATTCTTCTGTTTCAGATGTAAAAGCGGGTACTACGAAATTGAAAGTGCAGGTTCAAACTGTTCATACCGTTGGCCCGGGTGATGTTCTTCGTGTCGTTGCGACCAAATATGGCGTGAGCAAGGAAGCAATTATGAAAGCCAATGGTAAATCAAAAGATTTTTCGGAAAGAGGTGAAAAACTGATTATTCCGTTTTCCAGCAGGAAATAAGATTTAAGTTCGGGAGTTCAAAATTTACAGTTCAAAGCTGGAAGTTCTTAGTTTACAGATCAAAGCTCGAAGTTCACAGTCTTAAGTTAACAGTTTACAGCTGAGGTTCACAGATCAAAGCTCGAAGTTCAACAAAAGCAAAAAGGGCCAGCGCTAAATGCCGGCCCTTTTTACTTTTTACTTTTTACTTCTCAAATTTCACTTCTCAAATTTTAAAAATTCCCTCTACCGCCTCCTCCCCCGCCGCCAGGGAATCGGTTACCTCCACCGGGGAACCCACCTCCACCCTGTCCGTCAAAGTCACGCCGGCGGTCATTGTCCTGAGTCGGCATCTTTCCGAAGTTTCTCAGCGTGTAAGTAAAAGTTAACATGGCGTACTGAGTGAGCACACGGCTTGTTACATCCTGCACATAGGTTTCCGTTACATTCCGCGAAATACTGTTGTTTTGTTTAAGGATATCAAAAACGGTCATTTTAAGCTCTCCTGCATTGTTTTTCAGGAATTTCTTGCCAACACTTGCATTCCATAATGTGAAGTTCTGATTGTATCCCTCGCCCAATCCGCGGTACGATTGATTATTCACGTCAGTCTGAAAAACAAATCCTTTACCAAAAATCCAGCTTACACGACCACTGATTCCGGAAGTGTAATAGTTATTATTCAATCTTGGCTGGATGGTATTACGTACAATATTGTAATTTCCCGAATATGAAAGCGTAAAATCAAGATTTTCGCTGATGTTACTGCTCACAACCAGTCCTTGTGAAACGGCATAGGTGTTGGAAAAGTTAGATACATTGTTGATCACACCCGGAGAGCGAACGTAGTTAAATCCTGTGTTCACATTGACATTCAGCTTTACAGGCGCTATTGGTTTACCATAGGAAATAAAAGTACGTGCATTCCAGCTTCCATCCACGTTGATTGGAGATGTTAGCTTTGCACCCTGTTCCAGAACAATACCGTTTGGCAAAGTTGTAGGCTGCTGGGCTATGAAAGTTGAATTTACGATTGCATTGTTTGTTTGCGTAACAAACACCATTGCATTAAGACTGTACGGACGGGCAGCTCCTGCCAACGAATAGCGTATGTTGAACATGTTTCGGTATTCCTGTTTCAAACTAGGGTTACCTGCTGTAAGTGACAACGGATTGCTGTTATCAATCACATTTTGAAGCTGCATAATAGACGGCTGATTTGTAGAACTGCGGAAGAATGTACGAAGCGAAGTACCCGATTTCGAGCGGTACATCAGCATAAAGTTTGGCAATACATTCGAGAACGACTGGTCAACTGTAGCAACCCGCGGAGCCAGTTGTTTGCTGTAAAGTCCTGTATTCTGAAAATCCAGCCCAAAGTTTGCAGTCCAGCTGTTTTTCCGGTAACGATAGGAAAGTCCGGCACGATTGGTTGTATAACGGTTATCAAAATTGTTGGATAACAGCGTGTCCCGGTCCGAATAAGTACCATCATCAAAGCTCATGTTATAGGTATCTTTCAGCGAGTTGCTGTTGCTGATAGTCAGTCCGTAATTAAACTGTAGCTGTCCGGTTGTACTGATTGGCTCGGTGTAGACCAGATTCGTTCCAAGTGTCGTACCATCGGAGCTGGTGAAGCTCTGCTGATCGATTGTATCGCCCGGCATTACCAGATTTTTATAATATATGTTTTTGGAATACAACTGACTTTCGCCGTTTCGGTCATTCATCTGCGTATTTACGTTCAGGGATATACTGCGCCCTCTTTTGGCAAATGCATGACGGTAAAGAATATCGTTTCCGAAATTATATCCCTTTGTTTGGTTAGAACGGTTGATATCTGTACTGTTTAAAAGACTTTCATTGGTTGTTCCAGTACCTAACCTGGTCAAACCGGCTTTATAACTTCCTGATTGGTTATCCTGAAAACTTAGCCGGGGCGTGATAATCAGCATATTATTTTTGTTCATCGTATATTCAATCCGGAAATTAACACGGTGATTGGCATTGATGCTGGAAGTCCGGCTCGTTTCATTATAGAACTGGTTTTCGGTATTTCCCTGTAAAAAATATTCCTGTTCAGTTCTCTGCTCGTTGGCATTGCTCGACCGGTTAAAGAAATAGCTACCGGTAACATCCACTTTCTTTCCAAACTTGTTAGCGTAATTTAATCCGAATGAGTTGGTACCTGTAATACCGTTTTGACCGCCGACAAGAAAATTGTTAGAAGCACCTCCCCCGCCGCCGCCTCCACCGGAAACACCCAGCAGATCCTGGTTGGAAAAGTTTTGGTTATTGATATTGTTGGTAAGACCGATAACAGATATACGCTGATTCCCTTTAAAGAAACTTACATTGCCGCCTGCCTGATATCGGTTATCCAACCCGTATCCCGCAAACACTTTTCCAAATTGTCCAACTTTTCTATTCGACTTGGTTACAATATTTAGTGTTTTCTGCCCGCTTCCGTCATCAAAACCGGTAAATTGTGCCTGATCGCTCAGCTTATCAAAAACCTCAATCTTATCAACGATTTCGGCCGGTAAGGATTTCAAAGTTAACGCGGCATCATCACCAAAAAACGGTTTCCCATCAACCAGCACCCTGTTCACCGTTTCGCCGTGAGCCGTAACAGTTCCGTTCGTAACTGTAATGCCCGGCATTTTCTGGATAAGATCCTCGGTTGTCGCGTCAGGATTCGTTTTGAAAGCAGCTGCATTAAACTGGGTGGTATCTCCTTTCTGCTCCATCGCCGTCACCTGCCCTACCACCTTTACTTCTTTCAAATTTGAAATGGCCTCGGTAAGCTGAAAATTACCTAAATCTTCAACATCTGCATTGACAGTAATAACCTTACTTAAATCCTTGTAACTGATATAGGAGATTTTGACAAGATAGCTTACCTGCTTACTTAATCCGTTTACTGTAAAGTTACCGCTGGCATCCGTAGTTACATATTCCGGCTTGGCATCGGGAACATTGCGGCTTACCGCTACGTAGGCACCTGCAACAGGTGTTTTGGCTATACTATCGAGCACAATACCTTTTATCTGTGCATTCTGGGCCTGCACGTACGCTGAAAAACATAAGCATACAAAAAGCAGGAGGAGCGTGGTAATTTTTTTCATGGTTTGCAGTAAAGGTTATAGCGGTTAGAGGATGTTTTTTGCTAAAAGTTTAACCGTCAGAAATAAACGCGTGGAAACATCGGCGAACTGCCCGATTTTACCGATGGTTTGGGTATAATTACCGATGAAAAGATGGCCTGTTTTAATTCAGACAAATACTTTGGACTGTATGATGGCTTAAACGAGCAACGATCAGCCCAGATGTCGCACCATCATATTATTAGAGATTCAAAGTCGTTTATATGAAAACGCGGCTTACAAAAAATGGTAAAAAAGAAACTGAAAATTTCTCAAAAGTTTACTCTTGGCAATTAATTGATAAGATTGAAATAAGTTAAAGAATAGTTGAAGCTGCAGGCGCTGTACAGAGGAAATCGGTATGTCTTTGAAACCTGGTAAAATAATCAGCGCATCTGTTCGTACTAATCCTGGAATCTGGTCCTTTACATGCCTTTTATCTACCTAAAAGGCGTTCCAAGTAATAAATATAGGCACCAACCAACTAATTTTATATATTGGAATCAATTAGCCTCAACACAACAATGTAATAGATGAAGAAATATTTTTATTTGCTGGCTTTGCTAATCATAATAACCAGCTGTTCAAAAAAAGTAAGTAAAGAAGAAACAGTGCCGGTTAAACAAATTGGGAAAGTCAACTTTTTTATGGAAACGTCTGCAAGTATGGCCGGCTATTTTAACGGCCCGACCGAGTTTGTAAAAGATATTCCCAATCTGCTGGTGGATATAGAAGGAAGAGAGCTGGGCGGCAAAGGGCCTTTGAAAATATACTATGTGGCTGATTCCTTAACGCTGTATCCTAAGACGACCAAGGATTTCATACGTGATATTTCGACTACCCGGGTTGCTAACGAGAAGAGCTCGGAAATGCATAAAATCCTGGAAATGATTGCCAGCAAAACGGATTCCAATGATATCTCCATTTTCGTTTCGGACTGTATTCTGTCTTATCCTGACAATATTATCAAATCCAATCCGGAGATCAACAAACAAAAGGCTCCGGGTGAGTTGAAAGCACTGGTAAAAAATACTTTTTTGAAACTGAAAAGACAGGATATCTCGGCTTCTCTTTACGGATTTAGCTCAGCTTTTTTTGGTAATTACTTTACGTACCAAAATGCGAAAATCAAACTGAATGGTGAACAGCGTCCCTACTATGTCTGGGTGATCGGCAACAAAGAGCTTGTAACTAAATTCAATAAACAACTCGCCAGTGTCAATAATTTCAAACCTGTTATTGACCTGAATTTTGGTTTGTTTGAAAAAACAATCGAGGATTTCCAGACCTTCTTTACCTATGAACGTCAGGGAAAGTGGGAGATTAAAGATAAAGGAATTGCCAATATGGAAGTATCCAAAAAGCAGCCTTCACGTTTCGCCATTGCAGTTGACCTCTCAGCGCTTCCAGGGTCCATCAGTGCGCCGGAATACCTGACCAGCCACTTGAAAAAATCATCCGAAAACCTTGATTTTACGATTAAAAATATAGCGTTGGTTGCAGACCTTGACAAGTCAAAATTAAAACCAAGGGAGAAGGAATACCTGGAAAACAATACACATGTGATTGTCATGGAAGTGACGGATATTTATAAGGACAAAGCCAATATTGACCTCAAACTTCCGTTGGTGTATGACAATACCTACAAGGAAATGTCTACCATGGATGACCGGACGCTGGATGCTATTCCGGGAAAAACCTTTGCTTTTGAGCATCTGATCGACGGGGTGCGTGAGGCTTATGAAAATTCGAATGACAACTTTATTCACATTTCAATACCTGTTAAAAAATAATAGCCATGTTTGAATTTCTTTATGAACTCCTGTGCGGAGAAAACCCGGACCCCATTTTTGCCTCGGATATTTATCCTTTTGTGGGTCTGTTTACTTTGGTTTTCGCCCTGGTTTTCGCATTTGTGTTTTACATTCTTTTAGGAAGAACCCGTCCGGTCTGGGACAAAACCGTGCACTGGCTGGTTACCATGGTTGTTTTACTGATCATTGCTTTTGCTTTTGCTTACAACAATGCACAGACGGTAACTGAAGAAAGTGAAAATTCATTCTTCTATAAATTTGCGATGGTCAATACGCTTTATGCGTTCCTGTACTTTGTGATCTTTTCACTGCTGTTTAAAAGGTTTTCTATTTTTGCCAAACGCACGCCGTTTTAATCAGCTGACATTAACCAGATTATGCCTACAAGAAATACATTTGTTTTTGGAATTGGGGGAACGGGTGCCAGGGTGGTTCGTTCGCTGACTATGCTGCTGGCAGCAGGTGCAAAGCTGAACGATACCAATAAAATCATCCCGGTCATCATTGATGTGGATGCCGATAATGCGGACACCAGCCGGGCTTTGGCAGCACTAAAAACGTACAAATACATCCGGGAACACGGATACAGCCATACCGAAGAAATTCGTGAAGGTTTTTTCAGTACCAACCTGAATACACTAAGCTCAATTACCTCTGATAATCAGTTTGCAGATGGCCTGGATGATTCCTTTCAGCTTCAGTTCGAAAACCTGGAAAAGTCATTTATCGAATATCTGGATCCCCGTGGAGAGCTGGTGGGCGATATTAATATGGACCTGCTGGAAGCCTTGTATGACAATTCGGATTTCAGTGATCCGAATACCGAACTTAACCTGAAACTAAATCAGGGCTTTAAAGGAAATCCGAACATTGGTTCAGTTGTTTTTAATAATCTTGCCAACACACGGGAATTTAAATTTGTCCTGAAAAGTATTGGTGAAAATGACCGGATTTTTATTGTCAGTTCCATCTTTGGCGGTACGGGTTCTTCCGGTTTTCCGCAGCTGGTAAAACTGCTGCAGCAGGAAGAAAAACTGCGCGGCAACAAGTATGGTGCACTGACAGTCATGCCGTATTTTAACGTGACTGACGATACGAACAGTGCGATCAACTCAGATCTGTTTAACTCCAAAACCGAAGCGGCACTGACCTATTACCTGAAATACCTGAACGGCAAGATTAACTGTTTTTATCAGCTTTGGGATCGTCCGTTAAAACAATATGAAAACAAACAGGGTGGTATTGAACAAAAAAACAGCGCGCATCTGATCGAGCTGATCGGTGCTACGGCAATCATTGATTTTGTGAACAAACCGGATGGCAGCTTCGCACCTAAGGGTCAGACGCAATATTTTGATTTTGGCATCAAGAAAGAAGACCAGGTGATTGACATCCGTCATTTCTTCCCATCAACGGCCAAAACCATCATGGAGCCGCTCACGCTGCTGACCTATGCGATGAAAATCTATCTGGAAGAAATTCCGGATCTGCGTAATGAGGCTTTTTACAAAGAGCTGGGATTGGGCGATAAATATTCAAACAGCGCTTTCTATCAGAATCTTACCGCTTTCTTTTCGGTACATTACAAAAACTGGCTGATGGAAATGTCGGGCAATGAACGAACATTTCAGCCTTTCAACCTGAATCAGGATCTGAACGCGATGGTCCGGGAAAAACCGATTGAGGTAAAGAAAATTCTGGGGCTGGTTACCAATGGTGGTATTTCAGATTCTTATTTAAAAGCAGAACTGGGAAAACTGGAAGATGAGTTGAAAAAGAGTATTCCGGATCAGGATAAGCGGTTTTTTAAATTACTGAACCGCATGGCGCTGGAATGTTACAAAAAACTGGAAGCGCTTCCATCCATGATCTAATCCAAGCACAATGGCATCATACATTTTTAGAAAATATCCGGGTTATAACCCAAACGAAATACAGGGATGGAGCCCAAGCACGGGCATTGATCCCACCACTTTTGATCCCGAAAATATTGCTTTTGGCAGAGGTTCTTCCAAAGCCGGCACATCGATTCCTTCGCCTATGGCGCGTCTGGAATTGTTCGATACTGCCTTCCAGATCGTAGGTTCGGACCGTGGAAATCTGGAAGGAAACACGATTTACCATCAGCTCGTATCAGACTGTCTGGATGTGTTTCAGCTGCTGTTCAACTCCAAAAACTCGGAGATAGGACTTGGCCGGAAGATCTGGTTCAAGGAGTGGAAGGTTCAGGAAAATATTAATAAACTCAAAGAAAAAGGGCAAAACCATCCGCATAGCTTGCTGGCGAAATCGTTTGAGCAGATTTTCCATGATCCGAACAGTTCGCGGTTTTCGGACACAGACAGCCTTTTCCTGATTTTTTACGAGAACAAACTGTTGGGAGGTACTTCGCCGCTTTCGCTGTTTTTTACCACGCCGAACTGGGCGAGGTACATTAAGAACGATGAAATTAAATCGGTCCCGCAAAGTGCTGACGGAAAGGTGTTTTTCAGTAACGAATACCGGCCTCTGCATAAGAGAGATTTGGAATTTGTAGAGTACGTCTACAAGCTATCGTTGCAGTTTAAGCAGTCTTTTGCCAAAGCAGATGGTTTCAGGAAGTATCTCAACAAAACAGTAGAACGGTATTTTCCGGAATTCAGGCATCAGTTTACGGATTACCAGTCCGGAACTGGACTGATGGATAATGAATATAGTAAACTGAAAACCAATGTAGATGGTAAATTCCTAACAGTCAACGGACTTTTCTTTTTTCAGCAGAAAGAAGAAAAGGAAAAGGAGAAAATAAAATCGGTCAGTGATTTTATCATCCGGTCTACCGAAACAAAATACCGGGACCAATACAATGAGCGGAATGAGCAGCAGATTGTGGAGCCGCCGCTGGTGCTGGTGGACGGCATGAATGTGCCGGGTGATTACATGGAAAAAAATATTTCCTGGAATTCTTCTACCCGGATCAAAGATTTTTACCACCGTGGCGTTCCTTTATTTGAACGGAAACTTCCACAGGGAAATGCGCTGACAACGGTTACGTATCCTTTCCTGACCATTGACGATTTTCTGGAAGATGCGCTGGTAGAAATGCCTTTTAACATCAACCGAACTAAGTTTTATACCGGATTTAACGGTGATTTTAAATATTTACTGCCTGTAAAAAAGGAGTACTTCAACTTCTTCAATCTGGCCGATCTGAAAAATAATTTTTCGGTTGAACTGCATGACGGTCAGGTGACTGTTAACCTTAAAGTGCCGGTTAAAAATAGAAAAGGTATTTCAGAAGTTGTGTTCAGCAGGAAATATGAAAAGGGTAAATCCATTGTGGAGTACCGGACTGACCTGGGCATATTTCCGTTTTACCAGATCAACGATCCGGAATCGCGCTACAAAGACCTGAATGAATATACGGTTTTGCTGGCCGAGCGCAACGAGCGGCTAAAACTTAAAGGACTGGAATTTTATTCTTTTAAAAACTTTGCTTCGGATTCTACACATCTTCCGGCTACCGTGGAAGAGCGTTCCAACTGGACGGATATCAGTGCCGGAAATTCAACGTCAACCTCGAAGTTTTACAAAATAAAAGAAGCCTTTGACTACTTGCAGCTGGCCTATTCCGACAACAACGGATTTGATTCTGCCGGGCTGATCATTCCTAATTTTGAAACGAGAACGTTCAATAAAGATAATCTTACCAAGGCTTATACCTTCGCCATCGATTTTGGCACATCCAATACGCACGTAGCCTACATGCAGAATGGTGAAGCTTTGCCGAGGCCGTTTGACATCGGAGAGGCGGATCAGCAAATGGTATTGCTGAATGCGCCGGGAACAGACAGAGATCTTGGTAATAAATATGCATCTTACGGCCAGTTTCCCTGGATGGATCTGACGCTGCGAAGGGAATTTATTCCACCTATTATCGGGCCGGGACAAAACATTTCTTTTCCGTTTAAAACGGCTACTTGTGAAATTGTAGCGTTCAACAATATTCAAAACAAATCGCTTTTCAGCCATATCAACATCGGTTATTACATCGATCAGGAAGAAATGCAGGCGAGTAATGTCACCTACACGACCAACCTGAAATGGCTGCTGGAAAACAACAACAACGATTCCAACAAGAGCCGGGTAAGTGCTTTCCTGACACAGCTTCTGCTTCAGATCAGGGCAAAAATTATTCTGAATTATGGAAATCCTACGGATCTGAAAGTGGTCTGGTCTGTGCCTCTAAGTATGGAAAGAGGCATTAAAGCGGCATTGAGAAATGTGCTGGGCAGTGCTTTCAAAGACGTATTCAAGAATTCAGGAGCCCAGTTACTTGATCCGATTCCGGAATCGGTAGCGCCGTATTTTTTCCTGACCAAATCGGATACCGATATTCAGGATACGGCCAATGTGATTAACGTAGACATTGGCGGAGGAACGACGGATGTGATGATGTTTATGGAATCGGCTGGCAATCGTGCGGATAAATACCTGACAACTTCTTTCCGTTTTGCAGGAAGTGATATCTGGGGAAATGGGTACAGGAACAAACTGAAAGACAACGGTTTTATACGTAATTACCTAAGCTATCAGAAAAAGAACAACATCAATCCGATTGAAACCAAATATTTCAATAAGGTTAAGGATGATTCCAACCTGAGTGCAGATGATCTGGTAAGCTTACTTTTCAGGTATGATGATTTTAAATTTAGTGATTCCATTACCATCGGAAATCCGGACCTCCTGATCATTCCGTATCTGCATTACAGTGCCATTATTTTCCATCTGGTGCAGTTGATCGAAATAAAAGATTATCCTTTGCCCCGCTATCTGTCTTTTACCGGAAAAGGAAGCCAGTATATCAAACTGCTTTGCGGTGGCGACGAACGCGACCTGGAAGATTTTACCCGTGTGCTGATCAATTCGTACACGACCAAAACACTTCAGTCCGGATTTAAAATACATCTTAATTCCAATCCAAAAGAGATCACCGCGAACGGTTCTATCCTGTACGCGCTGGCCTCGGAGGATGAAAAAGAGAAATACCGGAGAACCATGGATTTCATCCATCCCGGTTTTGATCCAAAAACCAATGCGGAGCTGGAACTGAAACTTTCTGGTGACAGAAGCAGATTTAACATTGCTGAAACATTAGAAATCGACAGCCCTTTAAATGTGGCCGTGCTCCACAACCTGAATGCGTTTCTGGAAAAGACACTGAACAACCCGGATGTATCCAAGTTCCTAAAAGATTTCAAGATAGGCGGGCTGAAAGATTCGCTCAAACTTTTGCAATGGAACCATGACATTTTTAATGGCGAGGGGCTGGTGTATGACAGCTACCGGAAGGTTCTGCAGGATCTGCACAAACAGGATGTTGAAAGCGAGATTTCCGAATCATTGTTTTTCTTCGCGCTGAAAGATGCACTGTATCGTTTATCCAAAAGCATAACAGAAAATAAACCAGTTGCTTAATGAAAAGAGCGGTTTCTATTTTTTTAGTTCTGCTTTCGTGTACCTCGCTTAGAGCTGAAAACGGAGCCGGTAAGCAGATTGAAAATGCCAGGTTTCAGATCATAAAAGAAACAGTGGAGTTTCTGGCTTCGGATAAGGGAAACTTTAAGGAAGTAACAGAACTACAGTGTAAAGATTGTAACGGGTACGATGAACTCATAAATTTTGTCAGGAAAAACAAAATAAAAAGGGCAGACGAATTGATTAATGATTGGCAAAAAGCAAAGATTGATACCAATGCTTTGGGTTTCAAGAAAAGTTTGACAAAGTTTAAAGAGCAGATAATCACGAAAATAACGTCAGGGACGAAAAGTAATCGAAAGACTTTGATAACTTATGAATCCTATGAAAATCGGCTAGCCCTAATTATTGAAGCTGTTGCGATAGCCGAACCTGATGCCGGAAATGCATCTAATATTGAAAAAGTACAGGAATCACCAGATTCAGTTGATGAACCAGTCGTAACCGAACCAGTTAAAATAATGGAAGAAAACACTTCGGAATCAGCAAGTTATTTTTCGTTTTTACCAGACCTATCGAAAGACATGTCTTATACAATAATTCTTCTTTTACTTGCCGGTATCTTGTTTTTAATTTGGGTGCTCCGTAATAAAAATAAGATTATTGATAAAAATGAAAGAGCCTTAAAAGAACAGCTAAATAAAAGCGGCAGTACCGAATGGCAATCCAAAAACATGAGTAACGAGCTAAAAGCAGTTTCTCAGAAATTAAAAGCAGCAGAAGCTGAAATGGCTGTTCTTCAGGAGAATCTAAAAGCAGAAACAGAAAGAAATGAAAGACTGTCTGCCGTAGCTGAAACCAGAAAACCTGTTGTAAAAAAACCTGAGCCAAAGCCGGTCATGGGTTCAGTTGTTAAATATGCCCGGTACGCCGATCAGGGAGATGGATTTTCTGTGCAGGAACTGCTCGATGAAGAAGACAGTGAAACCATTTTTGAAATAACACCATTGTCTCCTAATACTGCTTCTTTTAGAATTTCAGGAAACCAAAATGCGCAGCGGTATGCGCTTTCCAATTCTCCGTATTTTCTTGGAAAAACAAGTCAGTACGATACCTTTCCGTCGGGCAATAGTTTGATTATTACGGATGTGCCGGGTGAATTAAAACTACAGGGCAATAAATGGCTGATTGTCAAACCTGTCCATATCAGTTTTAGTTAACAGAATTACTTCAATAGAATGACATCATTAGAAAGCCTTCGGCAGCAATTAAGTGATCTGCTGATCTTAAATCACGGCGATATCAGAATAACAGAATATCCGCAGGTGGTAGCTGATGCGAGGGAACTTGGTTTTAATACAGGCCAGCTGAGCCTGCTTATTCAGCAGCTTTACTCTGAAACCGACTGGCGGCCATTCGAAGTTATCAATACCAGACTTGAAATAATCTTCAGAAGAGGGATCATTACCACAGAACAATTTGAAGAGATGGTTCTGCTTGCTGAAGAAAAGATCAACAGAAATATTATTCAGAAATATGTAATTTCTGAACTAAGCAAAAGAGGATTTAAACCTCGTGAAACGAACCATCCTGATCCTTTATCGATTGAAAATAAATGGATGACGGATCGTGTTTGGGAAGAGTATAAAGAAAGTCTGATCGAGGTCGAATGGCTTGGGCAAAAGGCTAATTCTTTAACGAAGCTCGGAGAAATATCATTTCAGAATAAAGAGGATGCAAAATATTTCCTGCGAAACGGAAATTACCTTCCCGGACTGGTAACAGCTTTAAGCAAAAGTGCAACCAAGGCCGATGCATTTGCCAGGATCATTGAGGATGAATTTGATTCGGAGAAAAAATATCTGCGTGTTATTTACAGACTTAATCCCCGCCTGCCGTTTCGTTTTCAAGAGAAACCCTATACCAGTGTTAAGGAACTGCTGAGGGACGCATGCAGTACTTATGAAGGTTATAACGCCCTGTTGGAATCATACAGAAAGGGGGAACTGCAAATCTGGATTGAAGAATCAGATCCTGCTATTGCATCGAACTTGGGAACCTTGTATAACCTGAACAGCTTTTTAAAATTCTTGTATACGACGGATCCCGGTCTACCGTTTTTTATAAATCAGAATCGATTCCAAACACCAATTGAACTTTCGGAACATGCAAAGAAGGATTTTGCAATCTGGCCGGAAATTGCTGAATCTATTTCAAATAAAAATATAAATGAATGGTTTACCGGACTGGGACGTGATGACTGGAATGAACAATTAGCGAATAGCTACATTTTTATTTCTAATAGCGGATATTATTTTGGTGATGAGATCAATCTGGGTGTTGTGCAGGCATTGTTTCACATCATTAATCCTTTATCAGACAAACCGAGACTTAAAGTTGATCAGGAAAAAGTTCAGCTTTTAACAATCAACGGAGGAGTTACTGTCAACCATGCCATACAGGTAAGTATTAAAAATCAGGGTTATTTTAGAGCAAAACCTTATTTTAAATTTAGTAAGCCCGGTATCTCGGTTAGTAAAAATACCATACTTTTCAATAATCTGGCGGAAAGAGTAAATGAAAATATAGAAATCATTATCGATACGACCTTATTGAATAAAGACCAGATTTACAATCTTGAGCTGGTTATCTCCACCGTATATGAAGATATTATCATTCCTGTTGACATCAAAGTTGTCTTTCCAAAAAAAGCATATGCGCTTAAGCTTTTGCTTTACAGCATTTTAACCACAGTATATTTTGGCATTTTCCGTTATCTGCTATCTCTGATTTTGAACTACAAAGGCTGGTTTGTGGATACCTCACCGGCCGGGAATTCGGCATATATGATTATGAAGGCTCCATTATCGTCCTTTTTCCTGTTTCTGCTTTTTATTTTAGGAATTATAATATCCGTCAGAATAATTAAAAAATTTGAGAAAATATAGATATGAAAGACGGAAAAGCAATCTTAATTCTACTGACACTTTTTGCCTTTATCCTATATGTTCTTCGTGGCTTTTTGGGACGAATAAGCGCCTTCCTTTTTGTTCCGGTAGATAAGCTTCTTTTTATATCCCACAGCATTTCACCGGTAATCATGTGGATGTTGTTTGGATTATTGGTTGGTCTTGTTTGTGGATCGTTGATCGCTATTAAAAAGTATAAACTGGATTTTAAATTACTGGGATATCCAATCGGAATATTGATTTTTACCATCGCTTTAATTCTGCTTGTATCGTACTTCGTCAACAAAAAGAACGGCCGAACTGATGATACAGCCTCGGACGTAGTACCTGCTGGTAAAACAAATCCGAGAAAAAAAACTGACAGGGAAGTTGCGGAATTTAATGACTTGCTCGATAAAGGAATTGAAGCGGTTAAAAATGAAGATTATCAGGATGCAGAAAAATATTTCAAAAAAGCTGCGCTAACGGACAAAGGCAATTCTCAGCTTGACAGCCTTGCACGGATATACTCGGCTACTGGTGACGAGAAATGTAAAATGTTTACCCGTGATCCGCAACTTAAATACATACCTGATCACTACTATAAATACGCCACTGCCCTCACAAACACCCCACCACGTATATGCAACTAAAAATCTACCTCTCTTATTAAATACCCTATTCAACTGTTTCCCATCTATCAACAACCAGCCAAACAGTAGATGCCAGAATCATCAAAATCGGTGCCCGGATCGGATTACGACTGTGGTAATAAAGCATAAGTTAGGTGTGACTAAAATCTTAAAGTCACACCCTAATTCCCTATCCCAACCACTCCTTCAGCAACCCTTCATAACTTTCCAGAAACCGCCCGTACGCTTTCTGCAGTTCCGGCAGAGCTTCTGAAAGCGTACTGGTATCATCAGATTTTAGTTTCCATTCGGCATCCCGGGCTATTTCCGCAACTTGTGAAACGCCCACAGTGCCCGCACTGCCTTTCAGGGTATGTAAATTGCTTTTAACAGTAGCAATGTCTCCGGTTGCATAAGCTTCTACTGCCCCGTCAACCAGCTCGTTGGATTCGGTAACAAAATCTTCAAAAACGGATAATACCAGATCAGCCCCTCCTATTCCGTTCAGCTGGTCGATGATCTCGCGGTCTAATATTGGTAAAGTTGGTTCGGGTACGGATTCTTTCCGGCTGATTTCCGCTTTGCGGTCTTCTACATTCGTCAGCAGTTCTTTTACTTTATAAATTAAAGTTTGTGCACGGATGGGTTTGGCAATATAATCGTCCATTCCCTGGCTCAAGAACCGGTCGCGGTCTTCTTTCATGGAGTAGGCGGTCATCGCAACAATCGGCGGCAGCTGCGCCGGATAACGTTTTTTTAATTCCGCTGTCGTTTCCACGCCATCCATGTCGGGCATCTGAATGTCCATGAAAATAATGTCGTACATACTATCACCGCTATTGACTTTACCCTCTACCTTGTCAATAGCCTGATAGCCACTTTCTGCCAGATCAACGAGACAGCCTGACTTCTTCAAAATCTCATTTGCTACCTTACGGTTTACCGAGTTATCGTCTACCAAAAGAATGAGCGGGTGATACTCCGAGAAAACATTTTCAATTGGTACTTCTTCCGGCGCCATTGCATTATCAGCCTTGGCAACTGATGTTTCTTTTGTTTCAAAAGTAAACCAGAAAGTACTTCCTTCGCCAGGTACGGATTCCACCCCGATTTCCCCGTTCATCAGTTCACACAACTGTTTGGAAATTGCAAGTCCTAACCCCGTCCCGCCAAAAGACTTGCGGGAAGAATTATCCAGTTGTGTAAATGAAGTAAACAAAATCTGTTTGTCCATAGCGCTGATACCAATACCGGAATCCTGCACTTCCACTTTGATCTTATTAAAATCGCCGTTCTTTTTTACCAATGTAAGCAATACATTCACAGCGCCCTGTTCCGTAAACTTCAGCGCATTTGAAGTCAGGTTAGAAAGGATCTGAAGCAGGCGTGTCTGGTCTGCAATGATGAACTTGGGGATGTCCTCAGCGATATGGTAAGCAAGCGTATTACCCTTGCTTTTTGCCGTTTGTCCAAACAGGGAGACCAGTTTCAGAAGCAATTCCTCCACAACAATCGGCGCTTCGTGAAGCTCCATTTTTCCCGCTTCAATTTTGGAAAGATCCAGGATATCGTTCAGGATATTCAGCAGTGTTTCCGAGGAGCGTTTGATCGTCATCACATAATCTTTCTGCTCCACATTCAAAGGCGTTTCACCCAGCAGGTCAATCATCCCGATCACACCGTTCATAGGCGTACGGATCTCATGGCTCATATTAGCAAGAAAACCTTCCTTCACTTTAAGAGAACGTTCCGCATGTTCTTTTGCTTTGAGAAGTTCCAGCTCGTTGCGTTTCAGTTCGGTAATGTCACGGGCAAGTACGGCAACTTCTGAAAGACGGCCTTTGTCGTCCATAAAGAGCAGCATGTTCACCATAAACTGGCGTTCTGTTCCGTCTTTACGATATAGTGTTATTTCAAAATTTCTTAAACTTCTGCTTTTACGGAGTTTGATCAGTGCTGAATGTATCTTTTTGCGATCCCTGAAAAACTCGGTTATTGCATGCCCGATTACTTCTTCGGGCAGATAACCCAGCCTTTTTAGCACCGACTGACTGATCATCGTAATCACGCCGTGACGGTTAATCCGGCAATAGATGTCCTGAAGATTCTCAAAAATACCGCGAAACAATTCCTCGCTGTGACGAAGCGAAAGTTCAGCTTCCTTACGTCTGGTAATATCACGGGCGATACCTGAAACTTCTTCAATTACACCCTGTGCATAGCGGATCGGATTCAGGTAAAATTCGAGCCACATTTCCCCGCCGCCCTTTTTTTCGATTTTAAATTCAAAATACTGCGCTTCTCCCCGTAAAGCCTGGCGATATTTGGTATCCAGTGTTCGTCTGTTGTTTACACCAACCATCCTCCATCCAAACTTTTCAGCACTTACCTGCAAAGTAGGCCGCACGCCAACTTCCGCCTGGATCAGATCTGCATAATTCCTGTTGAATGAGGTTAGCTGTAGTGATTTATTCACCGACCAGATTAAGTGTGAACTGCTGTCAAAGATGGCATTTAACCTCGCCACGTATTTACTCAGCTCCTCTTCACTCTGTTTTCGGGCAATAGCGATTGCAACCTGGCCGGAAATAAATTCGAGCAGTTCCAGGTCCCTGGCATCAAACATTTTGGGATCGTCATAAGACTTTACACCGATAATACCTGTAACCCTGTCTCCGATTCGAAGCGGAACGCAAAGCAGCTGCTGAGGTGTAACCCCATACAAATGCAGACTATTCGTTTTGGCCAGCCTTTCTATATCCTCACCCGACAAAAACAATGGTTTATTAGAAGCAATGGCATATTCCGTTACCCCGTTTCCAAGCCTCCTTCTGGTGAACCGCACATTCCCTTTAAAATACTGATCTACATAATAAGGAAAATATAAATAGCTTTTGCTTGGATCATAGAGGGCAATAAAGAAATTTTCCGCATCAATAATCTTCCCAAGCTCATTGTGAATGGTATGATAGAAATCGTCCAGATTCTGTGTATTTACCGTCCAGTTGGCAATACTATAATATAGGTTCTGCGCTTTCTCAGCCCTGATTTTCTCTGTAAAATCATTCAATATACAGCGGAATGCGGTAGGTTTCCCGTTATCAAACCGACAGTTCACACTTCCCGAAACAAAGACCTTTTTGCCACCGCGGCTCATAAAAACGGCTTCAAAGTTTGGATTCGAATGTCCCTGTTCGATCAGTCTTAACTGTGCCAGCGCCTCTTCTTTGTGCTGCGGATGCAAAATATCGTTCATGCGCATGGAGGAAATCTCATCCAGACCATAACCGAGTACTTCCCTCCACGCTTTGTTTACAAAAATAAATCTGCCGTCAATAGCCACCAGCTGAATCAGGTCACTTGTATTATCGACCAGGTCCTGAAGCTGGGAATTGGATTTGGCAATGGACGACTCCATACGTCTTCTCCGCGTGATATCATCCCCAATAAGCGTAATACAAGAAATCTCGCCTTCTTCTTCTGACTGCATCAATACTGAATTGATAGAAAACGTACGTAAACCACCTTTACTTGCCAAAAACGGCACTTCTCTTTGTTCCAGCTTACGTTTGCCCTGTATTCCTTCTTCCAGCATCTGACGGATCTCATCAGATTCATCCTGCGGAATTAGTTTATCAAAAAGGCTATATCCGACAAGCTCTTCCTCCGACCAGCCAGTTTTCATCAAAGCATGCGTACTTACGTTTCGGATGATAAAATCCGGAGAAAATGTTATTCCAATTAAATTCAGGTACTGAAGTGTAGCATGTATGGTGTGCCAGTCTGTCTGGGACGAAATCATTTCCATAGTATCGGATCAGCTTATTTTTAAGGTTCCTTCCAATTCTTTATTCGATAAATCTACGAATTAAGACGTAATTTTGACGTGTGAAAATAAATTATAAAAACCGGAGTGATTCAAAAGTCCGCGCCAAAAAGCATTTAGGCCAGCACTTCCTGAAAGATATGAGTATTGCCCAGCGGATCGTGGATGGTCTGACAGGGCATGGCAATTATACCAAAGTCCTTGAAATAGGTCCTGGTATGGGTATTCTGACTCAATTTTTGTTGCAAAATAAATCGTACGAAACCCATGTCATTGAAATTGATACGGAGTCTGTTGCGTATTTAAAAAAGCATTACGAAGAACTGACTCCCCGTATTATTGAGGGAGATTTCCTGAAATATGATACCAGGGAAAGCTTTCCGGAGCCTTTCGCGATCATTGGCAATTTTCCATATAACATATCGTCCCAGATATTTTTCCGGGCACTGCAAATTCGGGATGAGATTCCGGAAATTGTTTGTATGCTGCAAAAAGAAGTAGCCATGCGCATCGCTTCGCCTCCCGGAAACAAAGATTACGGTATACTGAGCGTTTTGCTTCAGGCATTTTATGACATTGATTACCTGGTTTCAGTTCCTCCGGGTGCGTTTGACCCGCCTCCAAAAGTGCAATCGGGTGTTATCAGGCTTAGAAGAAATGCTACGAAAGGTTTGGATTGTGACGAAAAGTTATTTTTTCGGGTTGTAAAAACAGCCTTCAACCAGAGAAGAAAAACGCTCAGAAATGCATTGAAACCGATTGGTGAAATGCCGGAACATCCATTGCTGACCAAACGTGCAGAACAGCTCAGTGTTGCAGAATTTGTTATACTGACTCAGCTTGCTGCCAGTATCAGCCAGACAACTGCCCATAGTTCAACAGAAGAAGAATAGACAGAGGCGAATGCAAAGCTAATTGCCCGCAGCCGACAGCTTAAAGCAAAAACAGATGACTTTTGAATTAACAAAGGATTACGTAGATCATATACAGGAATTAATTAAAAACCAGGATTCTGCGGCAATCAGAAACAAAATGGAAGGGCTGTTTGCAGCTGATATTACTGGTCTGTTGTCTGAGTTGGACACTGAAAATGCAAAGTTCCTGATCACACAGCTTGAAACGGAAACGGGTGCTGAAATTCTTGCAGATCTGGATAAAGATGAAAGAATTGAGTTTTTAAAAGCATTTACTTCCGAAGAAATTTCTAGATACGTTAATCTTTTCGACTCTGATGACGCAGTGGATTTGCTCAACGAGCAACCCATACGTGTCCGTGAAGAGGTAATCGCGCTGCTGGAAGACCGTGAACAGGCCCGTTTTATTCTGGACCTGCTGCACTACGATGAGGACGTGGCAGGAGGTCTGATGCAGAAAGAGCTGGTGAAGGCAAATGTAAACTGGACTGTAAATCAATGTATTGAAGAGATCCGAAAACAAGCTGAAGATGTTGGCAAGGTATATGCCGTTTACGTTATTGATGACAGAGGCAAGCTACTCGGTCTTCTTTCGCTGAAAAAGATTGTTCTGGCTCACAAAAATACGCTGATAGAAAGTCTTTACGATAAGGATGTCATTTTTGTGGAAACATACCGCCCGGCCGAAGAAGTTGCCGAACTCATGCAGCGTTATGACCTTGACGCACTTCCGGTTGTAAACGTACAGGGAAAATTGCTGGGACGAATTACCATCGATGACGTGATTGACGTAATTACCGAACAGGCCAGTTCAGATACACTTGCTATGGCTGGTATTACTGGTGACGTCGAGGAAGATGATACCATCTGGCAGCAGACCAAAGCGAGGCTCCCCTGGTTACTGGTAGGTATGACCGGTGGAATACTGGCCGCCAAATTTATCAGCTTTTTTGAAGGAGATTTGAAAATCATTCCGGCCATGGCGGCATTTATTCCCATTATAGGATCGACGGGCGGCAACGTAGGTATTCAAACCTCCTCCATTATCTTGCAGAGTCTTGCTGATAAGACAGGCCTTGACACAACGCTTACGCAGCGGCTGATCAGGATGCTTGCTGTTGCTTTTATTAACGGACTGATCATCAGCAGTATCGTTTTTGGATTTAACTTATTGATTGGCAATGATGTTCAACTTGCTCTCGTCGTTTCAACCGCACTGATGTCTGTTGTATTTTTAGCATCCTTTATGGGAACAGTTACACCTATCGCACTTGAAAAGATTGGAATTAATCCGGCTGTTGCTTCGGGCCCGTTTATTACAACGGCCAATGATCTGATCGGTTACGGCGTCTATTTCGGACTGGCCCATTTGCTCTTAAATTTGTAAAGCCGGTAGCACAGTTATCCCATTTTTTACAGAACATAGTAAAATTAGAACAAAGATCACTTTCCTATTCAGTACGGTTTATATGAAACAGCGCTTCCATGTAAACCGAAATAAACTGCCTGTATGAAATATCTGATCTTTTTCCTGTTCACTGCCTTGCTTTCACAGGCGCAAACACCGGCTGACCGGCAAATCTATCTGGCAGATCCTGCTATTTTTTATTCCGGAGGAACCTATTATTTGTATGGAACGGTGGAAGGAAATGCCAATGAGGGTTTTAAGGTTTATACTTCTGCTGATCAGAAAAACTGGACGGATAAGGGTTATGCCTTAAAAAAAGGACAATCTTTTGGAGAAAAGGGATTCTGGGCACCGCAGGTTTTTGAATACAAAAAGAAATTCTACATGGCATATGTGGCCAATGAAGAAATTGCTATTGCCATTTCAGATAATCCTCTTGGACCGTTTAGACAGGAAGTAAAAACATCCTTACAGGCTCCTGTGAAACAAATTGACCCCTTTGTTTATTTTGATACAGATGGAAAGATCTATCTCTACCATGTACGTTTACAGCAGGGAAACCGCCTTTTTGTTGCTGAAATGAAAAAAGATTTATCAGCTATTTTACCGGAAACACTTAAAGAATGTATTAGTGCGGATTTTGGCTGGGAAAATACGGCTAAAGCAAACTGGCCCGTTGCAGAAGGCCCGACTGTGTTGAAACGGGACGGGCTTTATTACCTTTTTTATACAGCAAATGATTTTCGTAATCCGGATTATGCAGTTGGCTTTGCAACAAGCAAAAGTCCGGTGGGCCCCTGGGAAAAATTCAGTGGTAATCCGGTTTTAAGCAGGAAGGACATTGGCATAAACGGAACCGGTCACGGGGATTTTTATAAAGATAAAAATGGTGCTTTAAATTACGTATTGCATACGCATAACTCGGAAAATTCTGTTTCAAAAAGAAGGACTGCTACTATAAAAGTAGATTTTATAAAAGAAACCGGGTCATTTCAGAAACCGGCCCCCAATTTCAAGACTTTCCGTTTTTTACAGACCAAAGAATAACATCAACATAATATTGTCTGGCTGTTGTCCAATTAGCATACAAACTATGATTTCAAACTTCAGAACGCTGATACTGATACTTGGTTTTCTCTTCACCGGTCAGTTTACTTTTTCGCAGGATAGTAAAACCTTTGCTAATCCGTTACTGCCTTCCGGTGCGGATCCTTACAGCATTCATAAAAACGGCTATTATTATTATACTCACACAACGGGAAACAGGCTGGTAATCTGGAAAACAAAAAACCTGGCTGATCTGGCAACTGCTGAGAGCAAGACCGTCTGGACGCCGCCTCCAGGAACGGCTTACAGTAAAGAAATATGGGCGCCGGAGATTCATTTTATCAAAGGTAAATGGTATATGTACTTTGCAGCTGATGACGGCAAAAACGATAATCACCGCATGTATGTCATTGAAAATGCTTCTCCTGACCCGATGCAGGGAGAATGGACTTTTAAAGGGCAGGTCAAACTACCCGACGACAAATGGGCAATTGATGGCAATATTTTTGAAAGTAAAGGTAAATATTACATGATCTGGTCGGGATGGGAAGGAGATAAAAACGGACAGCAAAATATTTACATTGCCAAAATGGATAATCCATGGACTGTTTCAGGGCAAAGGACCAAAATATCAGGATCAGATTATGACTGGGAAAAACACGGGGACCTGAACGATAAAAACAATCCGCCACATGTAAACGTCAATGAAGGCCCCCAGTTTTTGAAACACAAAAAAAAGGTTTTTATCATTTATTCAGCGAGTGGATGCTGGACAGACTTTTATGCACTGGGTATGCTTCAGGCATCTGCAAAAGGTGATTTAATGAAAACAGATTCCTGGAAAAAATCTCCGGAACCTGTTTTTAAACAAGATCCTGAAAACCATATTTATGCGCCCGGTCACAATTCATTTTTCAAATCACCCAATGGAAAAGAAGACTGGATTCTGTATCATGCTAACGACGAACCCGGACAAGGCTGCGGCAGGTTCCGTTCTCCCCGTGCACAGAAATTTACCTGGAACAATGACGGAACCCCCAATTTTGGAACACCTGTGAAGAAAGGTGAAAAATTAGCTGTGCCTGCGGAGTAGCAGCACAGCTAAATATCTATTTTGTCTGGTAGGTTTTAGGATCAATTGCATCCGGGGTCCACGCCTCAAAAAACTCTAGTACCTTTTTAGGGTCGTGACCTTTGCCTTGTTCCAAATAACCAGAGCTTTGTGTATGCAGACGTTTTCCGTCTCCGTCCAGAATTACAAATACAGGAAATCCAAAACGCTGCGGGTAGCCCAGTGAAGCAAAAACAGCCTCATTTTTATTTTCCGGACTGTAATTTACATGAAGCATTTCATAATTGTTATCCCGGAAAGTTTTTAGGGTATCATTGCTGTTCACCAGTTTATCAAAAAGGATACACCAGCTGCACCAGTTTCCTCCGAGCTGCAAGAGAACATGCTTGCCATTCTTTTTCGCCTTTTGTACCGCAGCTGCAATATCAGCTTTTGCATCGGCTTCCGGGTGATAAATAGTTGGCTTCTGTGCAGAAGCTGCAAAGGATATGAGCATAGCAGCAAAAAATAATAAATTGAATCTGATCTTCATAAAGGATATTTTTTAAGAAAATTATTAATTATTATTCAACCAATTAGTCTTACATTTTATTGAAATTTTTTAACATTCACTCAAACTGATTGGAATATTGATAGCCAGGCCACCTTCAGACGTTTCTTTGTAACGGTGGTTCATATCCAGTGCAGTTTGCCACATAGTTGTTACCACATTGTCCAATGATACTTTCGCATTTTCAGGATTGCTTTGTAATGCAAGCTGACAGGCTGTAATTGCCTTGATAGCGCCCATGGTATTGCGTTCGATACAGGGAATCTGCACCAGCCCGCCAACGGGATCGCAGGTCATACCCAGATGGTGCTCCATCGCGATTTCCGCTGCCATCAGGCATTGCTCAACACTACCACCCAAAACCTCCGTAAGACCAGCCGCTGCCATTGCCGAGGAAACGCCGATCTCTGCCTGACAGCCACCCATTGCAGCTGATATGGTGGCCCCTTTTTTAAAGATACTTCCGATTTCTCCGGCCGTAAGCAAAAAACGGAATACATCGTCATCGCTCCCGTTGCAAAAGGCGATATGATATTGAATAACAGCAGGAATGACTCCGGCTGCTCCGTTTGTCGGTGCAGTGACTACACGACTGTATGACGCATTTTCTTCATTAACTGCCAAAGCAAAACAGCTTACCCAATCCAGTGTATACTTAAATCCGCTTCCACCTGTTTTTATCAGTTTCAGCCATTCGTCATAATTGAAGCAGGTTTCTCCATTTAACAGTTTGGTATTCAGGCCGGCCGCACGGCGTTTTACATTCAAGCCACCGGGAAGCACGCCGTCGGTTTGGCATCCATGAAAAATACTTTCCCGCATGATATGCCAGATATTCATCAGGTCCTTCCGGATTACATTTTCTTCACGCCATATCTTTTCATTTTCAAGAACAATTTGCCAAACTGGCATCCCTGATAATCGATGCCACTTTAATAAATCCGAAGCATAATCGATTGGATAAGGTAATTTAACACATGTATCAGCCGATTTTTCTGCTTCATTTTCCTGGATTACAAAACCACCGCCAATTGAAAAATAGGTCTGTTCCTGTATTCCATAAGACCCGCAATCTGCAATGAAGGTAAGTCCATTTGGATGAAACGGGAGCGACTCCTTCATCTGAAATACTACATCCGTTTTAGGGGCAAAAGCAATACGCATATCACCCTGAAGGAAAATCGTCTCGTTTCCGGCAATCTCAGATAATATCCTGTCAATATCCGTTGTATCGATTGTGACAGGATCATAACCGCTTAAACCAAGTATAACAGCAATGTCTGTCCCGTGTCCTTTTCCCGTTTTTGCCAGAGAACCATACAAAAGCACCTTTACAGTCAGGACGCTTTTTAATCCTGCTTTGAGTTCCAGAAAGTTGAGAAACTGCTGTGCAGCCCGCCACGGCCCCAGCGTATGAGAACTGGAAGGTCCAATGCCAATTTTAAAAATATCAAATACTGAAATACGTTCTTCCTTCACCGGTTAAATTTTTATCTGCAATAAGGTACAGCAAATTTCCGCCTTTTCTGCGTTAAAAAGAAATAACAATGATTTTGCAAAACAGAAGAAATGTTTGCTGTAGGGTAAGAATCATTTTTCTGTCACACCATGTTATAAGAAAACAGGTTGTAATCCTCCGTTAACTGCCGGAGGATTACAACCTGTTTATTTACCTATTTCTCAGTTTTCTGCTTCTATAAAACTTTCAGAACAGCCCATAAAATCCATGTGACCCATAATTGGGGCACCGGGAGGCATATCCAGAGGCGAAGCCGGCTGAAATTTATCAGGATTTTTATTAAACGAGTCAATTTGAGCCAGACCAAAAAGAATATTTGCCTTTTGTTTTGGCGCAGCCGTTGCCATTTTGGTTTTCATCCACTTTCCCCACTCATCTACTTTCAAAAGTGCTTCCCCTCTTACATTTTCCGGAGCTTTGGTATCAGCCGCAAGTGTAAGCAAATATTTAAGCGAGACATTGTTTACCATGGTTTGCAACTCAGCTTTATAGCCAGTCACCGGCGCTGTTTTCCAGGTTTTTTCAAATAGTTTATCAATAACTGGCATTAACCCAGGTTGTTTGCTATCTCTGGCATTATATTCAATTAAACGTGCGGCACGTTGTGAATCAAGCAAATAAGAAAGGGTTGTTGCTGCCGCAGTTTCTGCTGCTGCTATCGGATCAAAAGTTGGTCCTGTATGACTTGTAAAAGTTTCCAGCCCGGCGGGGTATCCGGACGGACGAGGCGGAATCTTTTGAATCAACGCCTCCGGTAAAGCAAGTGCATCTGGAGTAATCGTACTTAATAACGCTTCCAATGCGCGCCACTGCTCTTTCGGTTCAACCATTCTGGTAATAACCTGCCCGTCATTTTTAATCGCATGGGTAAAATACAGCCCTCCGATCGATTTAGCCACTGCTTCCACCTGATAGCGGTGCAGCAGATAGATAGGTACCAGCACCTCTTCAAGCATGGACATCGGCTCACCTTTTTGAATCGCTTTCTCAGAAAAATTATCAAGTACTTTTCTCCGGACCGTCATGATATTGGTCATCTGACCAATTGGGTTTGAGCCATCATCCCATTGATGTGAGGTCGGATGCGTATTTCCTCCAATGTCCGGAATAAAAATAAAACCCTGTTTTAGTGTTTCCTGCATGATTTTTTCCAAACCCTCCTCTTCGTTTATCCCTTTCGGAAATTCGGTATAACCCCACATCACAGCACGTTTGTCCCACGCTCCTATCCCTTTTGCATAGGCATCTGAAATATCAACAGTGCCATCCGCTTTTAATGAAAATTTTGGAAAAGGATAATCCATAACAGAAGCACGATCCTTAGGACTCGCTGCAAAATTATGGTTAAAACCAAGTGTATGTCCTATTTCATGAGCCGACAATTGGCGGATGCGAGCCAGGGCTAGCTCTTCCATAGCCTTTGGAACTGCTTTTCCATCTTCATAGGGCTGAAGTAATCCTTCTGCAATCAGATAATCCTGACGATGCCTGTCCGAACCAAGGGTAATTACCCCTTTTATTATTTCTCCGGTTCTTGGATCTATAAAGGATGCTCCTGACGAAAATCCACGCGGACTACCGGAACGGTTTATCCAATTCACAATGTTGTAGCGAATATCCATTGGATCTGCTCCTTCGGGCATCTCTTTTACAATAAACGCATCTTTAAAACCTGCTGCTTCAAAAGCCTCATTCCAAAAAGCGCCACCCTCAATCAATGCTTTTTTCACCGGGCCCGGCGCACCTCTGTCAATATAATACGTGATCGGCTTTACCGGTTCGCTCATGGCAGATGCAGGATCTTTTTTTTCCAGACGGTGCCTTCTGATAAACCGTTTAACGACAGGTTCTGTCATTGGCGCAGAAAAGTCCATGTAACTGAACAATCCAAAAGCAGAGCGCGGGTCGAATTTTCTGGTTTTGTATTGATCGTCAGGAAGCTCTGCAAAAGACTGATGCATGTTGATGGTAACCGCACCGGGATCAGGTGCTAAACTTCCGCCGCCAGATCTCCCGCCACCGCCAGAAGCTCCTCCGGTAAACGTCATCAATGCTTCAAATTCAGTGTTTTTAGGAAAATTTCTTGTGTTCTCCATATATACGACTGACCTGGATTCGTCAAGCCGGTAGGATCCTCCACCGCCTGATGGCTGCACACTTACCGGTCCGCTCACTCTTCTGACAGCCAGCCTTGCAGCGATATTCTGACTGTCGCGAATGATAAAAGGAGTGAGATCAATCAATATTTTATTTCCTTCGGCTACAACCGGAACAAAGCCCCAGATCACAGATTTAGCAAAAGCATTTTCTACGGCTTTGATCTCATCTTTATTTGAGGTAATAGCACGGTAACTATTTGAAGGTTCCACCAGAAGAACTTTGGGACCTACTTTTATAAACTTTGCAATTGCAGAAGATGCCTGTCCACGCTCCGGACCTCCATTGCCAACACCCTCAGCCAAAGATGTGAAATACAGAAATTCCTGATCAAGTTTATCGATTTCAAGAAGTACTTTTCCTGTTTTTTCATCATAGTAGAAATTAAAAAAACCTTCGTGCTTTTTGAATCCCTGAATTGCTGATGCAATGCTTGTCGCTGCTGCCTGCTGTACTTTGGAAGAAGTGTTACCGCTACCGGTATTTTGGGCATAACAGATATTTCCGGCAGCAATTAAAGCCATGGACAGACCAAATGTTAATTTCATATTTGTGGAGTTAATTTTATATTATACCAAACCTACAGAAAACGATTTCATCAATTTTAACCATCTTTGATTATAGTTATATGTATTTCGATTTACATTGCTGTGCTAAGTTAAACACATA
>Ga0265797_10001975_pt1 | contig 35438 bp, 36 predicted proteins | sample P2T30metagenome_FD_192433 | JGI IMG/M metagenome (GOLD analysis project Ga0265797, IMG submission 192433) | Plant litter microbial communities from East Loma Ridge, Irvine, California - P2 T30 | ecosystem: Environmental > Terrestrial > Plant litter > Unclassified | place: USA: California...
TCTGGATGGAAAGGTCTTTAGAAAGGGAAGATAGAGTCGCTGATACTAGCACTGATAAGTTTCATCTACTGCGGAGATGTAGATATCCTTTCTAGGTGAGTCGCTTGCCTCTAGCTATAGATAGAGAGTTCGTCATCGTTGCGTCTCATCGGAAGGCTCTCTTCTGGTGCTGCTAGAGCAATTGGTATAGCAGTATGGGTGCAGTGGAGAATGACTTTGCTAATGCTTGCAAAGCCATTTGTCCATCGAGAGCTCTACGGACCATGTTGGTGGAATAGTGCGACTGGTCAGTTGTTGTAGTTCGCCGACTTCCGATAGCAGTGCCTATATCAGAACGCCTACTATACCTACCCTCCTTGCTTGTCCGAACGCCAGTCTTGCGGCCCGTCTCTATCACACGCAGATCATACGCCTTCATCGGGATCTTTGATGAGGTCTGTATACAACGGCATTCCAACATATAGAGCGGCATGGTGTCTTCGAAATCGCCCATTATCGCCCCGTTTGGCGGACAAGTCGAGATCTCTTATTCCGCATGTTTGGGCTTACTGAAGAGCTACTTTGGGATCGTGCACAAGAGGAAAGAGCCGATCCTTGTCTCACATATAGTGACCCAGCTCCATCACTTGGCGTGCGGCGTCTTTTGTGGCGCATCGAGACTCCTTGGAACACATGCATGTCGACCGGGTACCATGCTCTTGGGTTTTCCCAATACGCGAACTTGTCCAGGAACCAGGTCACCTATGTTTATTCACCGCAATCAATATGCGGACTGCACTCCGCATCTCCTGATATTGAAAGTACTTCTCGCACCAGGCTCATCGTTATCTTTCATCCTCCGCTGCACTGCGGATATGTACGCCACCGGAGAAGACTCCTGCGAGCGCGCGAGAGTGCATTATCTATTGCGCCTCACATTTGCCATTTCCCGCCTCTCTCATGGTCCAGCCTTGTCCGATCGTATGAGCCTCAGCGAATCACTACTTCGAGGAATGTTCCATTTGCTCGCAGTCAAACAAGAGACATGCGGCTTGGAGCATTCCAGAGACATGTTTGTGACACCAACGCTCACCCTGCATGGGCGTTGATAACGGCAACACCGAACCACTCGAACACTTTTCGTCTTTGCTGCTGTAGGTTATGGTTGTCTTTCTGTTTCTTCTTTTCCCAGAATGGTAAAGAAAAAGTCGTCGTGAGGTTTTACTTTTGTCTTGGTGGTCTTTTCCTGCAAAGTACCCAAGTCCTGCGATACACTCGACTCTTTCTCGAAATACACCTCCATTCGCCCGCCGCTGTTAGATCCACCAACAAGGCCCAATACTCTCGCAAAATGCACTCCACCAACAAGATCTTCCGGCTCTCTCTTCGCCTGATCCAGCTCGCCGTCGCGATCCTCATCCTCGGGCTCGGCGCCTATGGTGAGACCCTTCCTCCACCCACCCTAGTCGCAAAAAAAAAAAATGGCAACGTCCACTGACAGCTCCCTCCCAGTCTCCGAGTCCCTCTCCGCCCCCTTGTCCGCGCCATCCGACTCGACTCCCCTCGTTTTCCTCCTTCTCAGTTCCCTCCTCACGCCCCTCGCCCTAGTCTACCTCCTCGTCATCCCCGCTCGCTATCCGAAATCAAGATGGTCTTCCGCGAGATCGGCGGCTTGTGTTGAAGGTGCGATGGCGTTCCTGTGGGCTGCGAGCTCGGTTGCGTCGGCGGTGAATGTTACTGAGGAGATGTGTATTGGGGGCGTTTGCACGATGGCGCAGGGCGTTGTTGTCCTGGGGGTGTTTCAATGGTGAGATTTTTTTTACTTCTAGGCACTGCTTTGGGTCGCGAAGGATCATGCTGACGTTCGCAGGCTTGCTTTCATGGTGTCTTTTGGCTTCTCGTTGGCGGACAATGTTCGTAAGGCTAGGCGTGGGTACTCTCTTGTTGAGAGTGGGAGGGGAGAGAAGGGGAGGGGGAAGGACTTGGTGTAGCTGGTTGGCTGGGGCTCCGTTATCATATTTGTATAGCAACGTGACGAAAGGATTGTCAGGCACTGGGTGGAAGATGGAGATAAGATGGACGAAAGTGCTGGGTTGTGAGTGTATAAAGTAATGACTAGGTAAGCGCTTCGTGTTGAACTTGAAGCGTCGTCTTTCCATTTGTGTTTCCATTCTCGGAGAGCTTAGGAGCTGCTTCTCTGCTCCATGTCGCAATGTTGAAGCTGTCATCCAGACCTTGCCATTCTTGATGGCGGGAGACTGTCTTCAATCTAAGGCAGCCACTTGGTGAAGTCGAAAGCCGAAGTATACTGGCTCGTCGCCTGAGCAGACGCCTTGAGGGCGCCCCAGTTCGCCTGGTTGATACCGACCTAAAACAAAACCCAGTCAGTAAATTCGTCTGTCTCTCACAAGACCACCAAGCACCACCAACCTCAAAGTCATAATCATTATGCGGGTCCGCATTCGGGATGATCTGCCAGTACATCCACGGAATCCCCGACTTGCTAATCTCATCCGCATACTTCTTGATGTTCGCATCCCTCGTGCCGGCGGACAGCGCATTCCCCGGCGGACAGTTGTTGTTGGAGGTGTCGAAGTAGCACATGCCCCACTCCTGCATCATGAGTTTCTTGCCGGCGTTCTGCGCCCTCTGCACGATGGGCTTGAGCTTCGTCTGGGTCAGGTCACTGAGGCCGTAGGCGTGGATTGCGATCACGTCGAGGGCCGCGCAGGAGAAGTAGGCTTCTTGGACGGAGGTGTCGACGTAGGAGGCGCCGCCGGTGGTGACGAGGATGTCGGTGCGGCCTTGCAGGTTGCCTTTGATGGCGCCCGCGACGGAGCATTGCCACTTTGTCAGGGCGTCGGGGTTTTCCTTCATGCTTGTCAGTGTTGTCCTATTCCTCGTCTTTATGGCTTTTTACTGTTGACGGAAGACTTACATTTCCATGCATGGCTTCGTTCTGCGTCTCGAAGGCGAAGATGTACTCCGGGCTCTGCGACCAAGGCTTGCCGTTGTGAGGATTTACGTGAGCCATGACATGGGCGACGCGATTCTTGTAGTAACTCAGAGCTTGTGCGTTCGTGTAGAAGTCGCCGGTGCCGTAGTACTTGCCGTAAAAGTCTCTGTTGCCTTCAAGGGCATTGTAGCTGTGGAACGAGACGATGAGCTTGATCCCGTAGCCTTTGGCGTTGTTCATGAAGTCGTCCAGACGGTTGAGGACGGTGTCGTCATATTTGTTGGGTGTGTCGCCTTCGAGGCTAGGGAAGCTGGTGAACTGGGTGCCTTTTTGGGGCGAGTTTTGACCTGGTGGTTGTTAGATTTGGGCTGTTTAAGCTGGAGGTATTCAAGATCGCACCGTCAAGCCAGACTCGAAGGACTTTCACGCCTGCGTCTTTGAGGCCGGTGAAGAGTGTCGTCTGCTGGGCTTGGTTGAGTCCGGCTGCATAGTACAAGTTCGAGCCTGCGAACGACTGTGCAGCGGAAGCGTAGGCTGCCAGCCCGGCGAGGATGCTCACGGTGTTGAAGAACTTCATGATTTGTTGAGCCAGTGATGAAGGTGTTTGTCGGGGTCGAATGTAGGTCGAAGGCCTCGTTCTATTTATCTTGTGAACGCTGCATTGAGCCCACAGAGCTATCAGAGCCCTGAAGACTCCAAGTGCATTGCTGTGGGTCTGCTCAAGCAAGATGACAAAGTGTGACCATGTCGTCAGGTGGGGACCGGACCTTACCTTCCCATGCGCCGTGAAGAATGCTTTTGTGTTTCGAACATATTGGGAAGGTATGTTCCGGTCCAATACGGCGGGAGTCCAGGCTCTCGGAGCGCGCGTGTTCTCCAGTGTTGTTGCAACGATCTCCAATCATCTAGTGTAGCGATGTAGCATCACAGCAGACTGTTCAACGGCTTTGCAGAGTGAACCATACTTGGTCTGCCAGTGGCAGGAGTTGTGATGCCAATGGCGCCATATGTAAGTGGGGATAGTGCGGGACAATGCCATGAAGGTTCCCTCGTGGCGTATGTACATCAATGTCAGTGGCCTCTCGGGGTGGTGCATAACTCGAGCAAATGGCGATCATACCGTCGGAATAGAACCGCCGTTGCTAGAAAGGGCATTGTGATGCCAGTAGTAGACGAGGCTCGTGCAAAGTTCAAGTGCACAAACAACCTCCAAGTGCTCCCATCTTCGAGTCTTCGCCATCGGATTAGACTTTGATCCGTAGTACAATTCCAGATCCGCTCACACCGCCCCGACTTTGCCTACGAAGTACACGAACGAGGATTCTAGATCCGGTAATGGACGAAAAGCTCCATGACCTTTCCAGGCCAGTAAGCCTCGAGGAGGACCGTCTGGTTGACAACGCTCGCGTCGATCCGGACACTCCGGTCTCGAGATAGACAACCCGGAGTAGAAAGATGGAGCGAAGGATCACAAGTCTGAAGAAGTTCCAGCTATGGTTTGACGCTATAGACATCGAGGAAGCTTGTTTCCCCAGTCCCGAGGTAAAATACGAGAAGCCGGAGATGAAAGCCGTTGTCGGGGTGGGGCTATTGGTCGGGGCCATGCTTGTTGTTTTGTTGGAATGGTTGTTGTATCGATTCATCATCCTTGGAAATAGTTGGTTCATGGACTGAAGTCAACCAAGTGAAGGTTGTCTATCAAGTGGGCCCGGATTCTGGATCCGGCCATTTGACGAGCTGGTGAATTGATAAGTAGATGAATACTCACACATCCTACTAATAGCTATATCTGAACCTCGGGTCCTCTTTGTCCGTCAAGTCGCTCTCGGGTTGTCCATTCTTATCGAGAAGGACTCCCTCCACCGGACTGGCAGTCGACCCTTCGGCGACTCCGGCTTGGCTTGCAACACGATCCCTGGCAGCGTTGTCTCGCATACATACAAAGCGGTACGCGATCATAGTAAGGAACAATAGACACCACGTTGCGATAGCAGTCACGACTCCGCTGAAGTAGCGTGGCCGCTCTGTCCACAGCTGAGGAGAAGCAATGCAGCCGGCGCAGTACCCGATGAAGAACATTGCGCTGACGATTGCGCGCTTCGTGTTGCCTTTGGAGTTGGAGGCTGTAAGGGAAAGGAGGGGTGACATGACGGCGGTGATGCATGATGCCTTGTGTTGTTAGCTTCTCTTCTCGAAAGCAACACAGGGCTCTACACTTACAAGCCATGCAGAAGCAATCATACCCCAGCCAGCATCGACCGTCAGCTTCAGCAGAAGCACATTTCCGATCAATGGCGGGATAATCAGAGCCATGGTGACGAGGGAGCGGTTCCGAGGGAAAACCCAGCAGCCTACGACACCAAGCCAGAGAAAGGCGACTTGCACCGCACCGGAGGGTGCAGTGTAGAGCATGGTCTCGAACTTGTCGTATCCGATGGATTGAATGACAAGCGAGGCGAACTTTGTATCTCGCCGTCAGCAAATGCCGTCTCAAACGAGGAAGCTCAGCTGACCGTAGACTTACAGTGAGAACAGGCGACTGCATCGTGACAAGGACTCCAAACACAAAGACAAACCAGACCTTGATGTCAAGAAGTGACTCCTTCAGCTGTCGCACCGAGAATGCAGTCTTGTCTCCTCCCTCGCGGTCTCTGGCCATGCGAAGCGACAGCGTTTCCTTCTCTCTTGCGTTCAAGAACCAGGCGTCGTTCGGCCCATTCGGCATCAAGAAGTAGAACATGAACCCTGCGGCGCAAGTCAAGCCTCCGCAAACGAGGAACAACGTTCGCCAGGGCGCCAATGAAAGTCCACTGTTCTTGCCGATGCCGTACATCAAGAGGCAGCCGATCACTTGTGCCATGCCATTCATGGATACCCAGAGTCTGGTGGAATAATGCTGTCAGCTTTGCCGAACTGTCTCTTCAGAGGAAGAATCATACCTACCCAGTTCGTGTAGCGTGCTCTTTCTTCTGGTACCAGATCGATGTGATGGTGACAAATGCAGGCGAGACAGCGCCTTCGGAGAATCCCAGCAAGAACCGGACCGCTGCGAAACTGGCGAAGCTTTGCGGAGCTGCTAGGCACATACACATCGCTCCCCAGATGATGCTGCAAATACCTTGTCAGCGAAGGGTGGAAGCTGTCGCCGCGTCCTGCACTTACACTGTGACGCCCACGAGCTTCGTCAATGGGAACTTCGACATGAGGTATATGAACGGGTACTCAGCAACGAGCTGACCTGTCCGCCGACAACACATTAGCGTTGTGGGTCAAGTAGTCGTTGCAGGAGAGACCGTACCGACGTAAAAGATGGAGGAACACCAAGAGTACTGCTCGGCCGTCAAATCGAGGTCTGTGAGGAGGCCGAAGACCTAGAACTATATCAGCATATTGCCTGAAGTGACCACTCACGGACGAAGCGTACAGCTGCATAACTCAGCGACTGCTTGTCAAGATACTGCAGGAAGAAGACAAAGCACATGAGCGGCAAGACGACCATGTCAATCTTCCGCACGACCGCTCGTTCTTCTTCTGGAGTCGGAATCCTCTCTGCCTCCAACACATGCTTCGTTTCCTCGACGTTGGGCGTCATGTCGGCTTTGTGATCGGCTGGCTCCATAGCTTGTGGATGTATTTCGATCTTGAACCCGGTCCGGCCAAGTGTTTGCAAGGTAGGTGAAAGCGATCTTCAAGGGTGAAGGCTATAATGATGCCCATCATTGGAAAGCGGTCGTCTTGATATCTCTATATATGTATCGGCCGCGCCGGAACTAGCCACTATCCTGAGGGCGAAGAGTCGTGGATGTTGACAAGGTCCCCCAGAGATATCGGCTGAACGACTGATACGATGCGGGGGAATCAGGAGCATGGTACAGGTAGCCGATGATAACGACAGATATCCGACCGCCAAGGATCGGATACCTGTCAATCTATTGCATGTTGCCGAAATGCTTGCCGACGTAGGCTTCCGCCCGGTTAGATTGCTGGGAGCTGATAAGTACATTCACGCATGTGATCAGACTTTACTCTCGGCCTCACAGCTTCCACTTCCAGGTCGTTTATTCGATCGTTTGATATACCAGCCTTGAGACGCCATCGATATTTCAAATTCGCAAACCCCCAGCCGAGAACCCAAGTCCGACAATAATGCCTACCAAAACAGACGTCAAGCCCTGGACCCGTCCCGGGGCAAAGCCATACATCCTACACAACGCCAACATCGTCGATGTCGCCACCGGCACCACACAAAAGTCCCAAACAGTCCGCATCAACGACGGCAAAATCAGCTCAATCGCCCCCTCAACACCCTTCACACCACCCACCGAATCAGGCGTGACCACAATCGACTGCACCGGTTTATATCTCTGCCCCGGCCTCATCGACAGCCACGTCCACCTGATCGCCGTCCCAGGCTTCAACGAGCTCTCGCAAGCCTTCGGGAACCCGGAATCCGTCAGCCTGCTCCGCCAACCGTACGTCTGCGCCCAAATGCTCCACCGCGGGTTCACCAGTGTGCGGGACTGCGGCGGCGCCCACTCCGCCATCAAAGAAGCGATCGAAGACGGCGTCTTCCCCGGTCCGAGACTTTTCATCGCCGGCCATGCGCTGTCGCAGTCTGGCGGGCATGCGGATTTCAGAGGCAAGCATGACCACTCTGCCTGCTGCGGCGGGGCGACGACTGGGCTTGGGCGGGTGTGCAATGGCGTGCCACAGTGCATGCAGGCCGTGCGCGAGGAGATCCGGTCCGGGAGCGATTTTATCAAGATCATGGGGTCTGGCGGCGTCAGCAGTCCCACGGACAAGATCGACCATCTCCAGTTCACGGGAAAGGAGATCAGAGCTATGGTGGAGTGTGCGAGGAACGCCGGCACGTATGTCACGGCTCACGCGTACACGCCCGAAGCGATCCGGCATTGCGTGGAGAATGGGTGCAAGGGGATCGAGCATGGCAATTTCCTCGACGACGAGACTGCGAATTTGATGGTGAAGCACGGAGCTTTCTTGACGCCTACCCTCATCACTTACGAACAGATGGCCTCAAATAAGTGGGCCGGCTACTTGCCGCCAGAGTCGCAATCCAAGAACACAGAAGTCCTCGATGCCGGGCTGCGGGCTTTGAAGCTCGCTTCCCAAAAGGGCGTGTCCATCTGCTTCGGGACAGATCTTCTTGGACCTCTAGGCCAGGCTCAAACGCATGAGTTTTCGCTGCGTGCCAGGGTACTGTCTCCTATTGAGGTTTTGCGGAGTGCGACGATTACGCCTGCACGCATGTTCGGGAAGGCGGACGTGCTCGGCCAAATCAAGGAAGGATTCGAGGCGGACTTGCTGTTTCTGGCTGCGGATCCTTTGGAGGATGTGACGATCTTGGACCGGCCAGACGATTTTGTCAGAGGCGTGATGAAGGAGGGCCGGATATACAAGAGCAGGTGTGAGCTCTTGGTGGAGGACGCTGAGGTCCCCGTGCGGATCATGGCTTCGCTTTGAGAACGGAGGGATAGATAGATGTATTTGTGAGCGCTTGAAGTTCGCACACTGAGACTCGTCAACTTATGACTTGTTCAAGACCCCGATATCCCCAGAACATCCAGGCCTGTGAGCTCCATGAGAAAAGCTTCATTGTCATGCTGGAGGAATGAGAACGGCTCGTCGTTCACATCTGCACTCATGGCCCAGTCGTTCGTGTTCAACTCGTTCCAGGAAGCGGGTTCCAGCATACGACCCGTAGATGGTTGCAAGTCTCCAAGACTCCAATCCTCGAGATCAACTGTCCTGGGTGGCGGATCGAATGCCAAGTTGTTGAACGCTGCAGTCGAAGCTGCGCTTGCGAGAGCGTCGGCTGTTCCGTGTGGCTGCGCTCCGGTACCCGACCTCCTCAACTTCCCAGCAGCCTCGTCGGCAATCGACTTCAGCGCTTCCATGAAATCGACCCCAGTAGTCGCCGCCGTATTGTCCCCAGCCATAGATCGCAGGCAGTCGAGACCAAAAGAGATACGAGTCTCGTAGCACAAGTCACGCTCCAGGATTCCAGCAACCAACAAGACCATCGTAGCAATACTGCAGCCTTGGAAGTCTGTAAAGGAAGACTTTGTCAATTTGCCAACATTGCGGATCTTGCCAAAAAGCTCCAGCATCTTCTGCGCAGCTTTCACGCAAGGCTTCGACATGAGTTCAGAGTCTCCTTCTGCTGGGATTGGCTCAGTACTGGCTCCGAAGGCAGACCGCAGACGAGCTCGGACGGCTGACACGACTTTGTATTTCCCCATGGCGATCCAGGCGAAGTAGTAATTGAGGTGCAGATGAAAGGTGGCGCGATAGCTTGCAGAGGTCGCTATGACATTCTCCAGTCTCAGGCTCGGTGGTAGGGATTGCTTCCAGGTTTTGAGTGATGTTCGCGCATGTACAGCGACGTCTTCGTCGCCGTTCCATTTTCTGGGGGTTCAACGTCAGCTGGTAATGTTGGCGTCGCAGTGGAAGTAGATAACTCATACGAAGTGTCTGCAAGCCTGTCGAGGATGAGCGTCAACCTGGCGTTGGCTGCCTGATGAAGGAAGTTGTCGAAGCATTGGCTGCTGTCCAAAGCTTGCATTGGTTGCGGCAAAGGCACGGTGATGATCTCAGGGTCGACTGATCTTGGCCGGTTCAGCTTCAACGTCAGTGTCCTGTAATTCGAAGGTCAGAGGATGGTATCAGAATCATGTGTTCACACCACTCACCTCTCCAGAGAGTAGACTGCCCACCAAAGACGGCTGCGGACTTCCCTCCCGCGGAGCGAAAGCCGAGCATCGTCTGTGGCAACATGCAGATCCAGGGCGAGAGCCTTGCGGAGGGCAAGCCCGAGATACATGTGTAGCGAGCCGGTAGCTCGGGCGGGGAGTGAATAGACACCCAACACGAAAGGCGCCTGGACGGATTCGAGGCTCATCCTGTCGTCTAGATCGGGAATTAGAGAGCGCGCTTGTTCGTAAAACTCCCGGCCTGCTTCTTTGTCATTGCTGCGTAGAGATGCCGCTGGTGCTTGAGGGCAGGCCAACTCGACCCATTGGCTGCCCAGAGCAAACGCTGCATGTGCAAGACATACAAACCCTGTATCGGTCCGGAGCTCAGATGCCGGGCTCTCATAAAACTCATTGATCGCCGCGAGGAACTCTGCTTGATCAAAGTAAAAGAAACAGTCGAACCCGTTTTCAATAAGGATGGTCAACAAGCTGTCGGCTTGTTCGCGCGGCGGAAAGGCGTGTATGGCTTGTCTGAGTCTCCGCAGCTCGGCTGAGCGCAGATCTAACGCTAACGGAGATTCCTGATCATGCTGTTAGCATAGACACATGAACACGTTTCTAGCACACCTCACTCACCACTGTTGCCTGCTGTGAGAACCGTGGCTGGACACGTGGGTCGGGATCGAGAGAGAATGATTCTCGAAGCTTGGCCAAGAAGCCTGGCCACATGAAACTTTCAGACTGACCTACTCATACTATCAGCAGTCCATCGCCGAACGAATAGATGAACGTACTAACAAGCATTGGGAAGATTATTTCCAGCAGGCGTCGAATGCGAGTCTCTTGCGGCAGAGGGCCCCGATCTAACGTTCACAGAGTTCGATCCGGATGCTAGTATTCCGTCGTCCCGCACTCTCATGTCACTACTGTAGCCCCGAATCAGCTTTGTGATACTGAATGGCATGCCTGAGGAATAACGTACCCGGAATACTCGCACGACAAGGCACTCATGTGACAACGCTGGCAGCCTCCAAGCTCTAATCGTATACATTTGCTCTTCCGCGCTTTGCACTGGGCGCAACTGTGTAATTCTCATATCAGCGTTGGGAGGCCAGAGACCACCTTGATATGCAAGGACTAACGCGTTCGCCGCCCTCTTGCGTTTCTCATTCGGGACACGTCGCTGCTCACGCCGCCGAGCAGCAGCCGCGGCGGCGGCGGTCGTTGATGCCGCAGTCGCTTTGGACTCCATGGATTGATGCGGGCATTTTGCAGCAGAAATACCCAGTGGTGGTTTGAGAAAACGTGTTAGGGCCAAGGTCCTTATCGTTGTACACCTCGGCAGAGAGCGGGAGTCGTAAACGCGGCGTTTTCAGACGATCCTATTGGCTGGAGATGTCGGTGACTTGTAGGGTTAGTGTTGGGTTGAGTCGGTTCCAGTCTGAGTATATCAACATCGAGAAACCATTGGACTCCGTGGTTCATTCGGCGACGACTAAAAGCCTGTTGATAGTTAAAGCTCAGGTTATGAAGTGTATGGTAAGATAAGGTACTAGTCCGATCATCGATAAACTCGTTCGGACGAGTCTACTCAAGTTACCCACCCAATCTCGTTCTTCGCCAATCGCGGTTTTTATCAATTCCCTTATCACACGATCAGCGAGCGTATAAGTACTTAGCATCACGACCCACAAGCTCAAAAAGTCAATGCCGGATGTCGGTTAGTAGTATTTGAGGTTTACATTCTGTACACTCAACCATGCAAGAGGATTCCAGGACCCCAACATTAACCCTAATCACACGATAGACGGTGCCAACGATCAGATTGATCAATCCCGGTTATCATGCTTCAATCGTCGAATAGATGAGAAATCAGCTCATCTATCGAGTAAGGTTACACCGGGAAATATTCTACAAATCGACGAGAAGATCGAAATTTCGTAAATCCCGGGTTCAACGTCCGATTCAGTGGACGACAAAGAATAAGGAATCGATGATGGGTTGGTTTGATGAGTGGAGAATGAGCATAGTTCTGCATCGATCGCGGTATCAAGAGTTTGGCTCGGCTCATTGCCCACCTTGAGGAGCGTATCCACTATGAGTACCTTGAGGTGAGAGTATTCCCATGACGAGCTCCGCTTGGACTGATCCCCGAGCAGATAACAATGGCCGGCAGAACGACAAACTGCATAGTACACCACAGTGCAGATTGAACAAAGGCGATCTTTGTCCTCAAGCTTTGCAAGATTTGATATAGCGCCAGCAAGACGGACCCATGTATCATTTGTCCCAGCTGATGACTATGCGCGATTAAAAGACACTCAAGCAAAGACGAACACACATGCTGTGGTACAGTATCATGAAGCTAATCGTCGCCTTCCCAAAGCGTCATCTTCAAGCGCCTGCTCCCCAAACGAGTCACATGCCTCGCAAAGCCTATTCAGCACCCGATTCGGAACCACTCTCACATGCAACCCACCAAAAATATCCGACAGCGACGCAACGCTTGCAATGAGGAACAAAGCCAACAGCCAACTCAACAGCAAGAGAACAAGAGACTTATTGTCCGTTTGCGAGTTCTCGCCTGCGGAGCGAGCAGATAGCCTTCAATATGAAAAGCTCCCGCCCGACCTCCGTCGACTTATCCAGTCAGTCCGCTTTGTACGACTCTACGGTACAGTAACAGCTATCATTGAAGTAAAATCAGTAGTCAAGCTCCCACTCCTACCGAGATGCGCTTCCTCCTCCTTGCCGCCTTCCTGGCCCTCATCGCCAGCGTCTGCGCTGAACAGAACCATGTGTTGGTCCGTCGTATGAACCGCGACATCACGCAGGCCATCAACAACTTCTGCGGATACACCGAAGACATGGTAAGCTTCTCTCCACCCTACATACCCTCTCCCAAGTAAGAGTGACGAGCTAACTTCTTTCCGTGACACTTAGGTCGTCCCCAGCCTCAAAGCAACCAAGGGCATGGCGAGCAAGAACGGCCTCGTCGTCGTAAAGGTCAGGGGAGATTGTAACCCCAAGCAGTGGGTCCCACGGAACTAGTAAGTCTACCCTTCTCTCCTCTTTCCCGAACATATTGCTGACTTTTCTGTCTTTCCTCAGCTGCATCGACCAGTTCAATCGCGTCGCCGCCGACTCTTTCCGCCGCGGCGGCAATGGCTCTGGCACTTACACGTATGGCAGAAACGGGTGCCAGAAGTTTGTCGTTTCTATCGCTGGTAACTGGCACCGACCTTCTTAGTTTCAGTGGTGAGGATGTTTGCCGCATATCTCGTATGATGATGCGAGGGAGACGGTGCTGCAGTCGGAATATCGGAGAAGTTCCTGAAGTTTGTTGAGAAGAAGAAAAGGACCGAGCCATATCTTAAAAAAGCCTGACTCGATGGTGCATGAGACCTTTTTCTACGTACGGCCCATGTATAGCTGGATCAAATATCAGCCGCTCGATCAGCCGGAATGGCACTTCCCCGAGCTCTTCACGCTCAAAGCCGGTGTCTTCGGGAATCTCGACAGTGAAATCCCTTACGCTCACGGATTTCAAGGGCCGTAGGGCCTTGAGCAAGACCGAAGCATCAACCGGATGCCCGTGTTGTTCGAGCAGACACATCCGTTCGATCGTGATGCGCAGATAGCTTAAGTGGTCGAGGGAGGCAAGCACCTGGCAGGCCTCTTCCCACAAAGGGTATTCGTCTGGGAGCTGCCAAAAGCTCGCCGGGAGACCTGGCGGGTAATGCCACCCGGACCGGGATGTAAATTCCCATCCGTGGCAGGTGAAAGCTGTACTGAACTGCACACGGCTCAACTGCTGGAAGCGATGCGGGAGCATGACGTGTGGCAAGCGGATGACACAGGCAGACCGGCGGAAGTCGAAGGTGTTGGTGCTGTACAGCAGGCCCACGCTCTCGGTATAGCTTTGCTCAAGTCAGCCGTAGTGCTCGCTTACGTGGAGTGTGATTGTTTTACATGAGCTTGCACGTGAAGAGCAGTGGGAGAAAGGCATAGAAGTGTCCGGGCGGCTCACGTTTGCCCGGGTCGCTACCTCCGCGATAGTTGTGCCTCCACGTAACCGTCCAGCAGTCGTGCTGGAACCCCGGCGCGGTGCTGTCCTGCCGGTAGCATCGATTCTGCCGAAGAATGCCATCGCCGACCTCGAGGTGCAACACGTCCCTGGCATCTTTGGGCCCGACAACATGCGCCCATATCAGGATACGGATCTCCGGTGGCAAGCGGGCGATCAGTTCAGACTGCAGTTGGGCATGTGTTTGCGGCGTGTTGGTCAAGCGGCGCGGGCGTGTTGGCGGGAGAGCGCGAAGTGGCGGGTCTACGATGTCCGCACGCTCCCAGAGGAAGCCTGTCCGTCTTTTCCTGCGACGGAATGGGTTCGCTGAGCCGAAAAGCCAATCCATAAGGCTACCTGTGCGTGTTGTTGGACGTTTATACAGCTGTTGAATTTGAAGATGTCGGGCTCGCCTTTGTTCGGGTGCGGCAAGGATATCAAGATCGCACAAGGTTGTTCTCGATGGAGTATCCTGCTATATCATTATTCCGTTGATGCGCACCTGGGCAGCATCGAAGTCTGCCAACGTCACAATGTTGGTGTTGATGTTGGTGTTGGTGTTACCTATTGTAGGACGGTATGACGCTGCTAGATCCTGAGGTTCCTCAACCTAATCTCGGTTAGAATACTCCAAGTCTATCGACCTAGTCTAGCCTCTTTCGTCCTAACGTCTCTTCTTTTAGGTTTAGTAGACTCGCTCTACCAGACTTCCGTAGACCGAGGTCTTAGAGACGAGGAGGGACTGAAATTGACTTTTCTCTTTACCATCTTCACCAACCTCCACTGCATCGCACCAGATGTCAACGACATGAGGCGGGACAGAGAGTAATGCTCACTCATGCATGTCTGCAACCGAGCCACGCGCCCATGGAGTCCGGCGCAGTGACAGGGTCTTTCTCAGAGCGCCGGACTGCCTGCCAGCTGTTCTGCGGCTGTGAAAGAGTCCAAGCCTCAGCATGAGTCTTGTCACCAAACTGTACACGAACGGCGGCCTCGCGGAGTCAACACAGATCCAGATGGTCTAGCATGCAAGCCGTTATTTGGTGTATTTGCTTCTGACCAGTATACAGAGAGTGAAGCTCGCTTACTTGGGACATCATGCAAGCCTCATGCAAAGCCTCATGCACGGCTTACTCGTAGCCGCGCAGGAGGGCGGCAGGTGGAATAGCACTGCCTTTCAGCTTTATCGTGTCACAGCCTCGTCTTGGTCTTGCTCTCTTCCTCTATCTTGCTGCTTGACACGAGCTCTATGGACTAACCACGCCATCGCTACCACTCGCAGCAGCAACAGCCGTCGACATGCAGCCGACGCATGACACGAAGAGGCCCAGAGCCAGCTCGAGCCCGGCAGCATTGTGACCGGCCGAGAGGATGTGGAGCTTCACCCGATGAGCAGCCATGGTGAAATCAGCGTACGAAACACCGGCGATGGAACGGCCGCGGTGTGCCCGCCAGAGACAAATGCCACCCCTTCGACTGAAGCGCTTCAGACAATCGGCATACCCAGCCCTGGGGCTTCGTGGTCTCCCACGATACCGGCGATACCAGACCAAGGAGTACTTGACCGATCTACCATCGAGCCTTCGACGAGTGCCCCAGTCTCCGATGAGGAGGCCGCCATACCTGGGCGAGAGTCCCCGAGGAAAGTCATATCAGGAAGGGACCCTACATTCGCTTTGATTCGACCTGATCCTCCTATCTCCTCGCAAGAAAATGATACGCCTAAGCTGGAAGGCGCCACTTCCATGGGATTGACCTCAGCTAAATATATGACAAAGTTGCCACCATCATCCACCGTACAGCACCACACGCCTGACCAGCACCACTCAATAGAAGTTCCTTTGAATTCCTCATCACTCGGCTCTTCTGCAGGATCTCGTGCCCAGCACTCGACGCCGCAAGACGCCCCAACCGGGCGACTTGACTCCTCTGGAGACGTTCCACTGATCGCACCCGATACGGGGCCCGAGACCTTTGTCCCAGCACAGCAGAACGATGCGCCCGGTCTTGAGGGCTTTTTCGCAAAATACAGGAGCCTGGTGATACCGTCAAGCTTTGATAGATTCCGCTCAACACTCGGTCGGGAGCGAGCCTTTCGCGCGTTCATGTACCAAGACAAAGCAGAAGTTGACACATATCAGCGATCTTGGGAATCCAAATGGGAACCCTGGATGGTCAAACAATTATGCGTCGAGCGCGGCACGTCTCGCACTTTGCTCATTGAAGATGCGGATATCAAATGTATCTTGGCATTGGATGAGGAGTTCAGTCTCGATCCTCGTTTCGTGGTAAGTTATGCGAGTTATAATCGATTCAGCAAGAACGTCTTCCTGGTTCCACGTGGATCTGCACTTCGCTCTCACCGCGCAGTCACTGGCATGGCAGGAAGTTGGTACATAAGTTGCAGCACAACAGCAGCGCTGTTTTCGTGGCGCGGGAACCGTCCCTCCCGGCAAAGAATTCCGAAGTTTTTCGATCGTGGCGAAGCAACCAACGAAAAACGTCCCTGGTGGAGGGAAGACTGCAGGCAAACAGTTGAGGACAACGAGATTTATTGTGAGGTCGAGTCAAAGATAGCATGCTACTGCTTGACTGACGATATACGTAAGTTGCGAATCTATCATGGGCTCGAAATTTGTTCTTCTCTCACGCTGGCTGGCAGGTCTCCTCTTGGTCGAGTCTTCTCCTCAACTGTCTTCTCGAATCGCACGACCCTTCGATCTTCAGATGCTGTTTGGATTCAATCCGCAGGTCTGGGCGCTATCGCTGCCCGTGTCTCTCGAGCATCTGGCGACAGGTCACCCTTTTGCAGTCTTCGAGTGTTTTCGATCTCTGCTTATGCGGCTGGGTCCATGGACTCCTGAATCAGGAATGGAGACGTACTATCTCAAGCAACTCACACTATCCGGAAATAACCCGAGGCTGGACAACTGGGGTGTTTACAAGCAGGTGCACTCCGCGATGTGGATCCTGGCTGCGTGGCAATGGCAAAAAAACCTCGAATACCTGAAGGAAACTTTCAAACGACGACGCTTGGTCGCCCTTGCCCGGCCAGGGATGCGTACATACTTGCCACTGATAGACCTTCGCCAGCAGATTGTTGGCATGCGCGATCACCTCCCTCATGCGCAAAGTGCAAGCGATGCTCAGGACAAGAAAGAAGGGTTGCGTCGTCCGTCAACCATGAGCGAAATGCTCGCTCGGATGTCCGAAGAATTCGAAAAGCTGGATAAAGAACTCAACGACGAGATCCACCTCATCATCGGCGCCGTCACCGTCCAGGATTCCGATGCGAACAAGACACAAACCGAACGAGCAACTCTGCTCACGCTACTCGCTGCCTTCTATCTACCTTTGACACTCGTGACTGGCATCTTCGGCATGAACATCAAAGACATCAGCGAAGGGGCGCCAAGCTGGCGGGCCTGTTGCATAGTGCTTGCAGCTATAGCTGCTTGCACCATTGTTTTTGTCCTGGCGTATCGGCAATGGAGGGTTTGGCGAAGAGGGCAGCAGGAGAGGGAACGCACGGAGCTCGGCTTTGACAAGTTTGCGTGATGGCGATCATCGGGGTGTCTTGTCTCGCTTTGGTGAGCTGCCACAGACGACGAGCTTTGCCACGCAGGCAAGCTTTGTGCGAAGATGGCTCCCTCGGTGTCTATACATCATCTTGTTCTTCTTCCTTCTGTGATGGCGAGTTGTGATGCGCCGAATTTTCCTCCATTGCACTTTCACGGATTCCACACAACAATCAACTTGGCTGTGAATTACTGGCCGCCCCAATTTACACTGTCTCTCGAGTTGAGAGGGACCATTCAAGACGCTCCATTCTCCGGACAACAACACCCATTACGGACCTTTCCAAGGTAACAAGCCACTCTGCAAGTTTCTCGTCCCCGTATTCCGACCGTGCGGCGATCCTTCAGATCCTTCAGGATCTTAGCCCTTGGTTACACCCAGAGCTTGTGTCGCAATACCAGGCTCTGAGTCCTCTACTACGTGATCAAGCATGGCAGGAACAGTTGACTTTTCTACTTCGTCTCGTCATGTCGCTGGTACTCTCTTCCTCATTGGCCATACCAAGCATTCCCGCGCGATGAAGCACTCCGCCTTGAAGCTTCTTCCGTTTCTATTTTGGTTTTGCGCCCAGTGATCAGATACTTTGATTTGCAGTCTGCTTACCGCCAATCTTGTCATTGGACCTCTGTGCCAACATTGCAACCCCGCGTGACGTGAGGTACATCATTAGCAGAGAACAATAGTGATCCCCGCCGCCAGCATCAGTTTACAGCCACAGCGGTTTGTACGACACTACTCAAGCCCGCAGTTTGAAAACCGGACGCTCAACAGCCAAATAACGTGACCTTCCCCTCCAAATCCAATTCACCATTTCTTCAACACTGTCCTAAGTCTCTAAATCGCCAGCATCCAGCCATGTCTTTCGAGAGTTACTACGCAAAGTGTCCGCGCAGCCAGATCAACCAGATATTCAACACCACCGGCATGACGGGCTGGGTCTGCGGCGTTCCTGCTCGCCCCAACACCCTCGACATATCAAGCTGCTGTACCGGCAAATACCGCGTCGACGGCAACTGCATCCAGTTCTGCGAGACGCCGAAGGATTTCGACTTCAGCGCCTGTGTCAATCGCGGCGTCGGGAACTCATCGTATTACTACAGGACGCTGTGTACGAACACTTCTGCTAATCAGAAGGACGATTCTTCGACGGATGGCAAAGATACACGGAAGGAGAGTGGAGCAGGTGAGTTCCTCTTATTAGCTTACCGGTATCAATTGCTGACAGGACGTTTTGCAGCTTCGAGGAGTGTAATGGGCTACTCGGTCTTGTTACTTGCTTTGTCTACTATTGCGTTCAGCATGACTCCCTACTAGTCTAGTAATCGCCCAGAGAAATCTTTTGACCTATACTCGGGAGCAGAACATCTTGCAACTGTCTGAGTAGGATCACGGTGATGCTCCATGATTGTCAAGCAGTGATCTCAGATTCAATTTGCTTCTCCCGGCCTTTCGAAGCACAGATAAACCTGCCGGTGTTACTCACCAAGTACACTGCGTGCGCACGTGGCTATCAAGGATACCAAAAAAGCATTTCAGACAGTCCCAGCCTCGGTAGGTACGCTTAGGGCACGTCTGAATGGCTCAAGTCCACCAATCACAATCTGATGCGGACCGAAGTCCGGAGTCTATTCGAGACGTTAGAACCGTTTGCGATATAAACCTAAAATAGCTCACAGATCTCCCCACTCAAGGATAGATCTCCCCACTTAAGGATCGATTTGGCATAAACGTCAAGCTTTCAACTCTTCGGCATCCCAATCCAGCGTGTTGGGTATATCAGAGTTCTACATATCGCCCACGGACCTGACTGGATAAGGAATCCCGTCGCCTAAGTCCTCGATCTCATTGGCTTAATCACATGTCTCCGCGCAAGGAAACACGCTCGTGGGAGAGTATCCAAGCCTTTTCTTTCTGATATATCGCTTGGCAATGCAGTGATTGAGGACCGGACACAGGGACCGGGTGATAGATCAGTCGATGTCCCTGATATCGCACCAGCCACCTGGACTATGTCACAGTGATAACCTGATAAGTTGATGGTGACGGTCCGTTCGCGCCCGAGAGGAGACCCCATATCAATGCTACAACCTGACTGACCTGTCCGCAACTCACTCACGACACCCGCCACTCGCTCACAGATACCTTCCATCCATCGCACAAAGACCTCACACTCGTTCACCACCCACAATGGCCTGCCGCTCATGCCTCCCGTCGTCCGTCTACAACTTCAACACAACCGGCATGTCCGGCCTGGTCTGCGGCATTTCCGCATCCCCCACCGTTAAAAACATCTCGTCTTGCTGCCCCACTGGCCACTGGATGGTCAAGTCCAACTGCACGCAGTACTGCGAAGTGCAAGACCAGGACGAATTCAACCTTTGCATTAACGGAGACCACCACGTTGCGGGAAACACATCGGCCTCGATGAACTCATCGTCGACACCCGGATTCTACAGCACATTGTGCAAAGATGCGAATGCTTCCGGCGCGAATACTTCTGGCGTAGGGGGTGTTGAAGGTAAATCCTCCTCTTCTCGTAGGGATTGCTGAGTGTCAGCAGCAACTTCGTATGTGTTCAGTTTCGCTGACGTGTGAGTTTTTAGGATATACGTCTCAGGCCGGCAGGTCTACTGCTTGGGGTTACTCGGTTCTGTTCCTTGCTTTGTCGTCCGTTGCGTTCAGTGTGGCTCCGTACTAGGATCTTTTTCGCCGTGGGTCTCCCTTTTCTGTACGCGATCAAGCGTTGTTGAAGCCAGGAGCTACGTTCACGCACTGAAAGATCTCGGGTGAGATCGGTAATCTATTCCCGTTGTGTCCAAGGTATCGAGCAATGAATAGTGCGTACGATATGTCGCCTGCCTCAACTTCCGATTGACTTGCGCACAGATGCCCCGATGCAGTTCAAAGCAAGACAAAGAGATGGGAAGTGTGCCGCACGCATCGGCCAGCTTGGCCTCTGCCGAGCGACAGCCTTTATCCTTCAGCCCGCTTACCACGCCGGACTTTCGTGGAATCCATTCTCGAGCTTGTCAATATTATAATCTGTGTGACTTTCAATTAAGATGATTTCTGCAAGATCCATGAACATGATGGGTGGCGTACGTCTGTCCCACCGGAACAGAGATTCAGGCAATCTCTCCCCGTCGCGGATGGCTACACATTCGAGCTGTGGAGGCGACTGCACGTCACGACGTTCCACATGTCGATCACAGCCACTTCCAACCCATGATAGAAGCATGCGAGGGACTCCATGCGATGGTGGAAATTACTCTTCACGTGTGAGTACGCTCACGATTCCTTTCGGCGGGCGGCGGTTCTGTCCACTTTCAAACAGCGCATGTTCGTCATGACCGACCCTACTTTGTTCGTGTGGTGTCTGTACGTAACAACGAGCTCCACATTCGGCAAGTAGCTTTTCGATAGCTCTATTCTTGAAAGCGGCTGCGTGGAGAGACAGTGGCTTCCCCACGATATCGGTTGCGTTTGCGTCTGCACCGAGACTGAGTAGGAGCCGTACCGCTCTGTCACGTTCCGTCAATACTGCTCGACGTAGCGCAGCCTCAAGTTGATTGAGCGAGTGCTTGCTGTTGAGCTCATCGAGGAGTAAAAGCTTCACCAAGTCTTCAGCGGCGCCTTCGGCGGCGTAGTCCATGGCAAGCCATCCACCGGAATACTCCTCCGCGATTGTGTCTTGTGTTGTTTCGGTAAAGAGTCTCCCTTCGTGTAGAATTTTTCGTGCCCATGATTTTAGTCCGATGAAGCATGCGATGTGTAGTCTTGGCGGTATTACATTCGGCAGGCCTGGGAAGTTCACACTGTACTTCCGCCACCAGATGTCCCGCAGGAGTGAGGAATGTCCGAAGAATGAGGGCTCTTGATCGAAGAGCCGAGTGGCAGCATCTCTCAGCTGTCTCGCATGTTTAGGCCAGTTCAACAGCGAGTAATGTTGCAGATACGTCTGTTCTGCAAGAGATCGAAGACAGCGCCGAGTCAGGTACAAGTGCGCCTCTTCGGGCTTGATGCGATACCCTTCTAGCACGGGATCATCGTCTATCTGATCTCGCAGCAGGTAGTCTTTCGCTGATTGGTGCACGAATTCGACCGCGTGTTCTCGAAATGTGAGCATGGGAGCGCAGATTTCGATTTCGTCCAGGGTAGCTTGACCTTCGCTGATCGTTGAAAAAGACTGACAGTCTAGGATGTCAGCCAGGGCTTTGAGAGACAGCTTCCGAAAAGTAAGCGATGTGCAGATCAGCAGCTTCGTGCTGTTGTCTCGATCGTCTCGTTCGATACTTTGCAGCATGCGCGCAAAGACTGCGGGCAATCCTTTGGGTAATTGTATCATAGCCTTGTCGACCTGACTTCTCGTCCGCTTTTTGAGGAGCTCGGCAATAGCGAAGCCTACCCAAAGGAATGTTCCTTCGGAATTCCCCAGAAGAACTCTTGCCGCATTGGCCTCGAAACTTTCGTCCGAACGCAGCCGTTGCGAGAGCTCTCGGACTTTGCTTTGTGCGAAGAGGCTCACATCGTCGCTCACCTGCCTTTGGTGGTTCGGATCGAGCGTGATGCAGAAAGAGTCGTCGATCCCAATGACAGGTCTACTCAACACAACCAAGCTTAGCTTCGAATAAGCAGGATCATGGCGAATACTGGAAAATTTGCCGACGAGCCAGTCCAGCGAATCTCTGTCACATTCATAACGCCGTCGACCAGACAAAACAACCTCTGCGTCTGAGCATGAATGCATGTCTCCCCCAACATTGCCCAGAGGGTCTCCTCGGATGAGACTGCTGCTTTGCCGCGCTCTGGAGGGTCGAAGTGAAGTAACACATGTTGCATCAGATCCGGGTGGTGTTCTGCAGTCTGCCATAAAAGACCTCGAAGCACAGCCGATGCGTTATTTTGCTTCATCTCTTGACCAACGCAGAAATAGTACGCAAGGCTGCGACCCTTCTCCAACGTTATTGCTTCGATCAGGTAAACCGACATCATTGTCTTGCCTTTGCCAGGACCACCCCGGATCCAGAGTAGATTCTTCTCGCCTCGCAGCCATGACTGAAAACGTGGGTTGCCCTGAATCCAGCTGCAGGTACCCTCTGTCCTGGCTCCCTTCGCGCGAATGATTTTGTTCCGATCGATGCTGGGATCTGTCAGGAATAGCGCTGCGCGGCAGGCAGCAAGTGCTTTGCCTGAGTTCGGTAGAGTCCGCGACCTCTTTGTTTCTCATGAAGGTGTGCAAAACCTACGCTTGGAGGCCTCTGGCCCCTTTCCAAAGTACACTGACCCGGCGACGTTCCCGACAACACCTTGTGCATTCTCCAGGCTGGTGTTTCCGATGCGCTGCTGCTGCGTTGCCGTCTCATCGAGCCAAGCTCCGTGTCTGATTTGTGTTTGCGAGAGATCTCGAGACTAGAGACGTCGGTCCTCAGCTCTTTGCAAAGCTGCCCAGGAATCAAGCAGCGGGGCGAAGTGCATCAGCTCAACGCCACCATATGCACGATGCTCGCTTATACCATCAGCTCGTCTCAAAACGAACAAGCTCGAGCTTTTTTGGACCGCTTGATAAACGTGAGTTCACCCATCATACGAGGCGATGGACTCTCTCAACGTAATCGTCGCTACTATCGGCATCTGACCTCCGCATGCAACTCGGACCCATTTAAGAACCACTGGACTCGCTCAAGGCGCTCAAGATCAGCGAAACTGGCACACTAATCACGTTGAAGAAGGTGCTCACCAGAAATGGCGTGGCCGAAGCCGTGAACAACTGCAGCATATCATGCGCAGCGTTCGACAAGAAGCTGCAGATATGGACGGGACACTCGCCTGAGGTGAAGCTCACTTCCCGCGTACAAAACACTGTCAGGCAGCCAGCGTTCGCTTCGATACGACAACGACATGTGTCGAACCCAGATCCACTAAAGAGGCTGCAAATCTCGTGCTCAATTCCCTTCAAATTTGCTTGAGATGGAAGGCAGTTGGCTGGTCAACGAGTTACGTGCACCTGCAGATACCGCTCAGTATTGAGCACCGAGTGACTAGCCACTGACAAGTATCGGAGCGCTGCACCCGCCGACTCGGTCAATGAATGCCCTTTTCGAACTCTCCTCCGTCTCCCAATCAACCCTCTCAACCCGATTTTCCCTCGGCCGCAACCGGCGCCGGCGTAACAAGGGGCACCATCCGGGGACGGTAGTAATTATCCAAGGCGCCCTGCGATCCCTTGCACCCAGCATCCCTCCACTCCTTCGGCTGCAGATCCAGCACCTCAGTCGGCAGTGCCATGTCAGGCGCATAGAAGCCCTCGATAACCGTGCACGGGTTGTTCCTGCAGCGCCGCTGCGCCTGGAAAGCATCGAGCCTGATCGTGTTGAGGTCCGCGAAGTTGAGGCTGGTGTATGAAAAGTCGGCGCCTTTGGTGCTCATGGCTCCTGTCACTGGCACGATGACGTTGTCGTAGCTCACGCCGCCGCAGGTTGTGAACGAGCCGTATTTGCGCGTGCGGCTGATGCCCTCTAGGCCGGAGAAGGAGATGTAGTTAGTAGGGCTAACGAATGTAAAATCGTCCGTGACGACGGTGCTTGGGTTTGGTGGATTGGTGGGTTCGGCGGCGAAGACGGGGGAGTCGCTTGAGGTGCAGAAGTCGCCGCGCGTATCCGTCTGCGGCCAGTAATAGACCTTGACCTCGCTTTCGTGGAGCCTACAGTATGTGTTGCACGGGATGTAGGGTGGCGGGCAGGTTGGCTTCTCCAAGCTGCCGAGGAATGTTGTAGTCGTTGGTGGATCGTAGGTGATAGTCTTGGTGGTCGCACGGCTAATTGCGGCTCGACGGACGCCGTCACAGAGCGTGGTATACGGGACGTCGTAATCGAATCCAGGCGTCAGTGCTGAAGTGGATAGAGTGAGTGTGGTAGTCTGGTAGTATTGACCTCCGGCATACGAAGACCGGTAGGCGTCCCACGATGCTTGACATGCGGAGTAATCATCGTCTGGCTCTGCGGCAGGCAGACCAGAGGCCAACAGCACAAGCGAGGACAAGCGAAATAGAAGGCGGACCTGTGGCATGGTGATCTTGATGGAGAGAGTGCAATTGTTTTCCCTACCACTAGATCAGCACGGAAAGCATGCTTTCTTATACCTGCGAGCGGGTGAACGGATTCTTGCCCAGGCCCCGAAACAGACACGGGCTGTCTTGCTGTTCAGCTTCACTATACAGATGCAGTCGTCCTGCAGGAAAGTCTGCAGGATTGTATGTATGCACCTGAAGACGTCGTCCCACAAAGTCACCGATTGGTTCGGCAGACCACGACGAGCGGGGCGAATCCTTTAGCTGAGCCTGCAAGCGATGTCGTTTCCCAGGCGATTACCGCTATGAGTAACTGCAGGCGCCTTAGATAAAACGTGTTGCAGCCAGGCCTCGTACCTGCACCCGTGAGGGCGGCACTGAATCCCTCTTGCTTGTGGTACGGGTCTGGCCCTTGCCAACGAGTGACAAGCGATGACTCGGGTGCGTATTGCAGCTGGGTACTCCAGGAGCTCAATACCGCAATCAGACGGGGTGGCAGAGACTGCTGCAAGCATCACCGGGACAGACAGAGGCGAGCTATAGGTGATCAAGTAAGTAGTCGACACCGGACTCGCCGCAGTCTGAAGCATATACCTCATCAGCGTACACAACTGGGGGATGGTCCTCTATCCCAATGCTCTGGCGCTGCACACAAAGTAAATTCTCCATGGCGTGATTGATGTTGTTCCTTACAGCCTAGCTGCAGTCCCTGTAAGATCGTGCTCGGCCAGTCCGTCGTCTTTCATGCTGCAGATCTCCCATCTTGTCATGCTCCGCAACAGTCAAGCTCGCGGTTGGTGGATGAGATTCACGGCCTGCTTGATGAGATATTACCTCACCAGGCCGTTGGTTTAGTTGACGAGGATCTCATCAGCTAACAGCTTGGATTAGCTGACGGCTTGATGATCTCGTTGGTGGAATAGGCGTAGGGTGAGCCGGTGAGGTAGTCGCCGTGTAATACACGCCCCCAAAAAGATGAGTCAAGTTGATTGCCATATGTTAGGGCCATGCGAGTCATACTACCTTGCAAGAGTATACGAGTTGTTGGTGTTCAGGAGATTGTTATTGATTTACGCGTTTCTCGGAGTCGTGAATTCGGGGGTGTATTGCGGCGGATCCGGCTCTCCTATTGGTTCGAAGACATAGGGTTAGGGCTGGGGTAAATTTACCTCCTAAGTTATCACTCATCCCAAAGTCAACTTCTCAAAATTATCAAAGACAGCGCTCTTTTCTCAATACAATACCTCATCAAGCCTTATCAAGGCGGAATAGCTTGATGACCTTATCCTGCAAGCTTGGCTAGCTACAATTTACTTATTCAAATGCTTGGTTGATGAATCGAACCCATCAATCAGGCCGAAGAATTCGGCTTGCCTGTTGCAGTGACTGACTTCACGTTCGTACTTCCGCAAGCCGGTGACGGGGCTTGCTTGACGATTAATGGCTTCGATGGAAATCGTTCTCTAGCTGATGTCTGCCGCGGCGGTTGGGCCGAGCGAATTGAGCAGGAATCGACATTTCAAAGGCGAAGGCCTTAGGCTGAGGCTTGTCATTGAAGCAGATGTTCTGTAGCAGACGGAGATGGCAGCGGACTTGCAGTCACCTTGTGTCCATCACTTCCGCCAGACTACTGAGACCTGAAGGTTGGATTCGGGAGGAACTCCGTGCCGATCTCCAAGATGATCGACCTGGAGCGTGTGGGGCATGTGGGACAGAGTGCGGAGGAAGCGTGTGGTGGGATCGTGGGATCCTCCCCAAAGTGTACGTTTCTCCGTCGCAGCACACAGTGATGATCTGGGTTGATAGCGTGCTCGTGGTAGCCACGGGCTATGAGTGTAGATCTTCGTTCGCTTATACGGTTTCTCCAGAGCATATCGCACACAAGATGCCAATCCGCGAACAAGAACCCAATGGTCGCAGTTTGAGTTTGTGTGCTATTGATCCCAAGCGAAGCTTGAGTAGGATCAACGAAACTCTGATAGATTGACCTTACTGTTGTGAGGAGTCCCTCCGTGCCTGACGATCCGGCACTCCACTTTACGGCGAGAGGTAACCAATCATTGGTGTCTCTGCGTCTTTAGAGGGACTCGGATACAAACTCTCGACGTCCCGTAGGATGATCTTCAAGTCTACAACTGTTCACGTGGTGCCATCACAGCTATACCGATCGTCCCTCGCTTCTGGTTGACTTTCGTAGACCTCATACCATACATCATTCGGTCGCATCGTGTCGCTTGCTCCAAGATCTGGCGTGCTCGGTTCAAGGGAAAGCTTGATGCGTACTGGACTTGCGATTGGGATTTTCTATAAGAACAGCCGCCCACGTCGCACCAGTCGAGGCCCTCCACTCCGACACAAATTGCCTTCAGAATACCGCAAACGAAGACACCACTCGATCACCGACACCAGCTATCGTCACTTACCCAGAACGGAACATTGACTCTCATTCAACCAAGATACCACCCCAAGCCATCCATCAAACATGAAGCCCACCCTCCTCACCACGCTCCTAGCCATCAGCGCTGCATCAGCCCTACCCATTTCCACCTCCACAGTAAGTCCCACACACCTGCAACCCCCCAGTAAACCCTCCCATCTAACCCCGAACCCAGGACCCCAGCGCCATCACAGCCATCCAAACCGACATCGAAGCCCTCGTCCAAGCCCTCACCACCACCCTCCAAAACCTCCCGGCAGACCTAGCCGCCATCCCCGACCGATTCGAAAACGGCGAGGGCGAGCTGGAAGCCATCACCGCCATCACGACTCCGCTGCTCAAGCCCGTGTTTGATTTGCTCGAGGATTTGACGGCTGATCTCGAGGGGCTTCCTGCGGCGTTGACTTCTTCTGCTTCTTCTTCTTCGAGGAGTCTGGCTGCCCGTTCTGCGGAAGCGCAGCTGGAAGTTGTAGGGGACATCATTAGGCCGGGTGTCGCCGCAGGAGCTGATGCTCTAGAGGACTTAACCACCGCTCTTGAGGGAATTCCTGGGGAGCTGGCTGACTTGGCTCCCCGTTCTGCAGAAGCCCAGCTGGAAATTGTCGGTGACATTATAAGGCCGGGAGTCGCCGCAGGAGCTGATGCTCTGGAAGACTTGACGACCGCTCTCGAGGGCATCCCTGGGCAGCTGACTCCTGCCGTTACCCCACGTTCCGCAGAAGCGCAGCTGGAAGTTGTGGGAGACATCATAAGGCCAGGAGTCGCGGAGGGAGCAGATGCTCTGGAAGACTTGACTACAGCTCTCGAAGGAAGTCCCCTGTAGTTGGCTTCCGTGGGTGGCGGGTCCGCATAAAGGCGACCGGGAATCGAAGTTGGAGAGTGGTTTCTTGACTTCTGTCCTGGGTTTTGTTTGTCTTTTTTGTCATTTCCTCAAGGCTGCAGCGGCACTACATAGTGAGGCCCAATGGTGACGCTCGATCTGCCCAAGCATAAACACATTTTACCCATGGGACAGCGTTGAGGGGATTATTGTTGCATAGTGTCAGCGACGTTCCTCGATAGACTTTCCTTGGTACCTGGTAGAACCGTTGGAACGGGCACATGGCTGGAACCTTGTACCTTGCTTGCGAGGCTCCATCTCCGATTGAGCTTGAGAAGGTGTAGCCGGCTGGCTCACAACCTCAGCTGCTCTCGATCGATGTTGTCATGGGTTGTATTGAGACAACAGCCGTTCTTCCTCAAGGCGGGCTTGTCCACGACGAGATTGACAGCAAGGGAACTCCGTAATATGGCGTCAGTATGCGCATCGGATGTTGCTCTTGGCGAGGTAGCATCTGAACTGGGTTACCGTTTGCAGATGTACACATCTGAGGAACTGGAACGGGGTCTCCTGGGAAGGAGGGCCGGACAGCCAGGGCACTTTCTATGCGCACTCCCGCAAAGCTCCGTGGATGTCAACACAAACATGAAAAGGAAAGTCGTCATGGTGTCATACACTCCAAAATGCAGCCGTCGCTATGCCCAAGCGAAACTCGCATACCACCCCAAGATCTACCCAGCCATTAATCGTGTTCCGGCGCACCACCAAGCATTTGATCTAAGAACATAAGCGCGCCCTATGTCTCGAGCCAAGTGTCATAAGTCTGCGCAACCGCGACCTGCATACCCGGAATATCCCTCGCAGCGTACATGGGCGGGCGAGCGTTGTAATGGCTGTCTGGCTCGACGACGCCGAGCAAATAAGCGCTTGTGTGACTGTCAATCATCCCTCGCAACGCAGAGAGCTGCGCGAGGACCTTGTTCTTATGCGAGTCGAGGTGCTCGCAGTCCTTGATGTCCCTCCAGACGGCTGCGTTGTTTTTGAGGGTGTTGCTGATGATGTGCGATAGGACGTTCTCGAGGAGAGGCGGTGGGCATTTCGCCTCTGTGTGCTTGATGACGAGCTCGATTGCCAAGATGTTCAACACCATGCGCAGCTTGAGCAGGTAGAGCATGGCGTAGTGGGCAAGGCTGTGGTTGACCCGGCCGAAGCCCGCGGGGTTCTCGAGGGCGTCGGCATTTTTGATGTTGAGAAACGGCTCGTCGTCGTCTTCCCAGTCTTCGAGTTTGTTGGGGTATGTGAGCCACCATTTGAGGAAGTCGTAACATTCTCGGTCTTGGTCCAGTCGTATGTACAGGGCGGGGATGAGATCGCGCACGCCCATGTTGTCCTTGCGGTTTAGACGCAGCATGTCCAGTAGATGGTCGAGCGCGGACCGCACAGCAGTGCGGTTTTTGACTTCCAGGAGTGCACTGGCATGAGAATGGCGGACACGCATGTAATCCCGGGTGTCTGCAACATCCCAGAAGTGACCGACGGAGTTCTCGAATGGCTTTTCCTGGAACTTCGAAGTGCCTGGTTTGGCGTTGAGGGCCTTGATGTCGGCATCAAGCTTATTCTTCGTTGTCTTGATCTGCTTGCATGCCTTTTTCTGCTTGGATCAATGGGCAGTCTGGTGGTCGCGGCCGCAGTAAAAGACTAAATCGCAGCCAACGCAGCGAGACAGGCCTTCTTCGACTTTGCAAACGCAGCATTGAGGGTTCAACGGCATCTCCATCGAGGTCCCATTTTTCCGGACGCGGCCCTCCTGTACTGCAGCGTTGATACGGCCCATGTGAGCCATGTTCGCTGTCTGTGTATTGATATTGTTTGTCTCGATGTTATTTCATCGATGTCAATAGTGGAAACGGTAAACAAGATGCAAAGATTCAGGGCACGCGGTCAAAGCGCTGGTCCGTCTCGCTGGCCAACGCACATGTCCGTTTCTTGAAGAGCTGTGGCGATTTACATGTAGTCACGAATAGAAACCCCTGTGTGGTTTGCATTTTGCGAGCATGGCAAGGACCTGCTGAAGACACAGCAATAACTTACAACGATGAAGGTACAAATACAAGAGACGCTTTCGTTTTCTGCAATTCAATGTCAAGTGACAGCACGCACTTGCCCGTCCGAGATGGCGAGTGGAAGGCAAGCATTTGATCAGAGCAGGTTTCCTGCCAGTAGTGAAATAGGTAGGAAAAGTGTTGTTGTCAATAGAGCAGGGCGAGAGAGAGAGAGTCGTATTTCACTTCCACGTGCTCCCCAACCTTCCACTTTAGGGCTGGTTCAATCCCCGCTTTTGGTGTTCCCGACTGCAGCAGCTTCAGCTCCTTTCACATTTCATCCCTTTCACATCGTGAAGACTTACACTCGGCAAAGTCATCGTCGCCGGCCATCATCTCAATCCCAATGGGCGGACATGCTCAAGACTTTCCCTGTCATTCACATTCAACAACCAGTGCCACGCCCGGCGTGATAATCTCGTCTTCACATCGGAAGCCACAACCTCGATACCAAGGCGCCGGCGACGAATGATCGACGCGCCATGCCGACATCTCATAGGTCCATCTACCACCCACGTGTCTACCTTGCCTCTGATACGCGATACCCATACCCCTCCAAGAAACAGGGCGTCGCTAGGCGTAAAGGTAAGTCCAGCGCAGTGGACATGTAACATCCATGCAATGTCACCAACAAAGGCAAGTACCGGCTTATCTGCGAGCGCCCAGCGTAGCCCACTTTCTCTCTATCTGTATTATTCCCTCGCCTCTCCTTTGCGTGAAGCTTTACTTCACCCTCATGTGCTAGCTGTCTGCAAGAAAGAGGATACACAGGGATAGGAAGAGACAACGGATACACGGCGCAAGCACCTCCAAGCTCCACCACCGACCATGGCCTCCTCAACCCTAAAAGACGACAAGACGGCGCCTCCTACACACCTCGAACCGAGCCATTCGCGGATTGACGATGTCGACGATATACACTCCATACAAAAGGGCGACCTGCTGGATCTCGAGAGCGTCGACCCGGTGCTGAACGCGAAGATGCGGCTGGTCAACGATGCGATTGATGAGATTGGGTTTACGGGATACCAGGCGAAGCTGTTTGTGCTGAATGGATTCGGGTACGTTGGTGCGGTCTTCTTGAGGGTGGAAAGAAAGTATGGCATTGCTGGAGGAGGAAGAGTACACACTGGGTCCGAGCCTGGCTAGCGGATCGCATTCACAGAAACTCGTCTGTCCCGGGCTCTTGCGCACCACGGTTCTTCTCGGCGGCCGTTATGCCAGATGTCTTGCAAGAGAAGCTTGAAAAGGCCGAACACTGACAAGACTCCCAGCTACGCCGTCGACTCGCTCATCCTGCTCATCCAGTCCATCATTGCAACATACGCCGGCTACGAGTTCCAGCCATCCCTCAGCAACGGCCTCACCATCGCCGCTTACACTGGAATGCTGATCGGAGCACTCTTTTGGGGCCTCGGCGCAGATGTGATTGGCCGCAAACACGCCTTCAACTACTCACTCCTCATCAGCAGCATCTTCACGATCGTCGCCGGCGCCTCTCCGAACTGGATCGTGCTCGGGCTGTTCGTTTGTCTGTCCGCTTTTGGCGCGGGCGGGAATCTTGTCCTTGATACTGCAGTGTTCCTGGAGTACCTGCCGTCCAAGCACCAATGGCTGCTCACTCTCATGGCCGCTTGGTGGGGTGTCGGCCAGCTCATCGCTGGTCTTCTGGCATGGGCATACCTACCGAACTTCTCCTGCGCTGGGCCGGAGTCTGAGACTGGCGAGGCTTGCAATTGGAAGACAAACCCTGGTTGGCGATACGTGTGGTTTACCAGCGGAGCACTGGTCTTCGCAATGTCAATCGCTCGGGTCACTGTGATCCGGCTGAAGGAGACACCGAAGTACCTTGTCGGTGAAGGCCGTGATGCGGAGGTCGTCGAGACTCTGCAGTTCATTGCCAAGAAGTACAACCGTCCTTGTTCCCTCACGCTCGAGACGATGCAAGCTTGCGGCGTGAGCGAGATCGAAGGCAGGAGAGGCTCAGTCTCTGCTCATGGCAAGAAGAGGTTCTCGTTCGGAGAGGTGGGCATGCACGTCAAAGGTCTTTTCGCCACACGCAAGATGGGCTTGAGCACATCTCTCATCTGGTTCAGTTGGGTAAGTTCTACATGCCTGTCTGCCACCATCTTGACAAACAAAATCTAATCATGTTCAATCAACAGCTCCTCATCGGCCTCGCCTACCCCCTCTACAACGTCTTCCTCCCAATCTACATCCGTACCCGTGGCGCCCAACTTGGCGGCCTTTCCGACAGCGAGATCTGGCGCAACTACGCCCTCTCCAACCTCAGCTCCATCCCTAGTCCTATCCTCGCGGGCTACATGTGCAGATCCAAATATTTCTGGGGTCGCCGAGGCACAATGATCATAGGTGCTCTGGTCACAATGGCCTTCTTCTTCGCTTACACTGAGGTAAAGAGCAATGCGCAGAACCTGGGCTTCACGTGCGCAATCAGTTTCTGCCTGGTCAGTCTCCTCCTACCAACTCCTCCTCTCTCTTTGCCCATCATAGCTAACATGCACTTTTGATAGAACATCTATTACGGCACTCTATACGCGTACACACCCGAAGTCCTCCCGTCCGCTCACAGGGGCACCGGCAACGGCATCTCGATCGGCCTGAACAGGATCATGGGCATCGTGAGCGCGGGCGTCGCTACGGGCGCGAACACCGCGACGCCGGTGCCGATTTACATTTGTGCCGCGCTGTACATTGTCATGGCGAGCGTGGCGGCGGCGTTTCCGTACGAGCCTATGGGTCGACGCTCGTCTTGATTTCGTCTTCGAAGTCTTGGGCGTAAGATGTGAGATGGGAAGAGTGGGGCTGGTTGTTTGTTGGTGAGGTTGGGTGTTGGCGAGGTCAGTTGGGGGTTTGATTTTGGTTTTGATACCCAATGGGAATTTTAAGTTGACGTGTACTTTTGACAGGTCGATCCACACCGACTAGTTCTGCTCTGTGCCCAAACGCGTTTTGGTCTGCGTTGCCTAGTATACAGGATGAAGCTGGCGGTACGGCGACAGAGTTTATACTGCTGCAAGCCTCAGCTATCGGGCGACTCCATCTCCATGGAATACTCTGCTTCCGAAGAGGATGGACTAGACTCGATCGCAAAACGCTTTGTTCTTCGATGTCAAGATCACGAACGACTCGACTATAGGTTGGAGGCGGATGTGCTTTCTTCTTCAAGTCTTGAGGACCGGGAGGCGGGAGTTGAAGAAAAGTCGAAGGGAAAACAGAATTGTTCCCAAGTGCGAACGAACGAGTGATCTTTGAAGTTGTACCGAGGACATCCGACCTCCACCTTCGACGTCATGATCAGTGCAAACCTAAATCTAACTCGTCCCCGCAGTACTGTCATGTAACCCTAGCATCGGGGAAATCTCTCCATCAATCAAGAAGCACAAAGCAATACGATGTTCAACTAAGCTCCACCATCGAAGATGATCAGCAGTTAGTGCATGCTTGATTACCTTGGAGTAGGCTTGCATACAGGCTGAATTGGACTTGAAAGGTCAGACCGATAAACGATAAATATCTCACAGATTGGCAACCTTCCATTAAGACCGAGTTTTCATGTTGAACGATTGTGTCGCCTGAGATGGGGTTTAAGAAATTCTTCACGTTTGCGGCTTTGGCTGCAGCAACAGTCGCTCAAGATTTCAGTGCTGCATCGAATTCCTCCCAACCCACTACTCAGTCGAACTCCACTGGCTTCCGCATCCAACATGGATTCGAGACAGTCTTGGTACAGCCCTTTGGCTTTGACGGCTTCCGAGTCCGCGCATGGCCTTTCAGACCACCGAATGGCAACGAGATTAGCTTCCTGTACGATCCGCCTCTCGAAGGACCCGAACAAGGCGTAAGCTCTGGTATGGGATACGATATCACGACCAATGGATCTGTTCCTGTGGTGGTTCGCAATGGCAACATCCTCGCGAAGACATACAGCTCCACGGCTGACAACACAACCAACGTCCGGCTGGCTTTCTATCGGATGGAAAGCGATGGCTCGGAAACACTGCTCACCAACGAGTACGCACCGCTGAAGTCGTTGAATCCACGCTATTATTCCTACGCGAACAATCTTGGGTACGAGTTTTCTGCAGAGTTTTCGTTCAGCACCACTCCGGACGAGCAGATCTTCGGCACGGGGACATTAGGCGAAGACCACATGGTCAACAAGAAGGGACAAGTCATCGACCTGATCAACTTCAACACTCACATCCCGACGCCCGTCTTTATGAGCAGCAGAGGCTACGGCTTTGTGTGGAATTCGCCCGCGCAAGGCAGGATTGAGTTCGGTCAGCTTCGTAATCGTTACACCGCCGAGTCGACGACCTTGGTCGACTATGTCATTGTCGGAGCTCCCGAGGGCGATTACGATAGCCTGCAGCGGAAGCTCACTGCTGCGACTGGGCGTGCGCCTGAACCTCCGTCCTGGTCGCTTGGGTACCTGCATTCCAAACTTCGCTATGAGAATCAGTCGGAGTTCATCCAGCTGGCGCAGAACTTCCACGACCGCGACATCCCCGTGTCGATGTTGGTCATTGACTACCAGTCATGGGCTCATCAGGGAGACTGGGGCCTCGATCCGGCACTGTGGCCCAATGTCTCTTACATGGCTGACAGAGTCAAGGAGCTTACAGGCGCCGAGATCATGGCTTCACTCTGGCCGAGCGTCGAAGACCAATCGGACAACTACGCCACGATGCAGACCGAAGGACTCTTAGCCGCAACGAGAAGCGGGCCTGGTGTCACCGACTCTTGGAATGGCTCTTACATCCGCAACATCGACAGTACCAACCCGCGAGCCCGTGAGTTCCTGTGGAGCACCCTGAAGCGCAACTATTGGGACAACGGCATTCGCAACTTCTGGATTGATCAAGCGGACGGCGGCAATCTTGGCGAGGCATACCAGAATAATGGCCAAAGCACCTTCATACAGAGCTTGCCTTACCCTTTCGCCGACGTCTTGTACTACGCTGGCACACAAACAAGCGCAGGCAAGCTGTATCCATGGGCACACCAGCAGGCGATTGAAGAAGGTCTTCGAAATGTGACAAGCACCCAGCCTGGGTCACCCTGCGAATACCTCTCGCTGTCTCGGTCAGGATACATCGGCTCGCAACGCTTCTGCAGCATGATCTGGTCCGGCGACATCACCTCGACCTGGGCGACCCTCTCCTCCCAAATCGCCAGCGGTCTCTCAGCCGCGGCAACCGGATGGGGTTGGTGGACTCTAGACATCGGCGGCTTCCAAGCCGACCCGACAATCTGGTGGTCCGGCAACATTGACGAAGAGCAGTATCGCCAACTCTACGTCCGCTGGCAGCAATGGGCCGTCTTCCTGCCGTTCTTCCGCAACCACGGCACCCGCCAGTGCAACACCCAATCGGCTTTCACCTGCGACAACGAGCCCTGGTCGTACGGCGACGAACACACCCCGACGATCGTCAGCTATATCCATCTCCGCTACCAGCTCGCGCCGTACCTCGAGGCAATCTTCAAGCAGTTCAGCGAGACTGGCAGGATGATCATGCGGCCGCTTTACATGGACTTTGGGATGACGGATCCTACGATCATGGAGCTGACCAGGGTCAATGCCAACATCACCACGCAGCAGTGAGTTCCCCACCTCCCATCACAAACTTCTCACTCCGAAACATCCACTGACAGTCCTCATCATTATCAACAGGTACATGTTCGGCCCGCGC
>Ga0265797_10001977_pt1 | contig 35396 bp, 16 predicted proteins | sample P2T30metagenome_FD_192433 | JGI IMG/M metagenome (GOLD analysis project Ga0265797, IMG submission 192433) | Plant litter microbial communities from East Loma Ridge, Irvine, California - P2 T30 | ecosystem: Environmental > Terrestrial > Plant litter > Unclassified | place: USA: California...
TACAAAAGAACACTTGCAAAAAAAAAAAAAAAAAAGGAAAGACGGAGGGCACTGTGTCGAGCGAGTATGGCAGGGCTCCTTTGAGAGCTATCAAGAAGGAAGACTATGTGAGATCGGCTGTATTTTGATCACTAAATTCTAGGTTGTTTCACGGACTCCAAAACACTTAGCACTGGATCATCCTCGAACACGAAAGTCGGCACATAAACATACTCCACAATCTGAATTGCTTATTTTATCTGCTAGGGCTCTCACAATTTTCCATTGCGCACTCAGGACCAGCCCGACATCTATCATAAGTCAATGACAAAAAGAAAACAAAAGTCCTGCAGGCTTCAAGCTCTGCCACGTCCCATCCGCGCAATGCCGCTATGCTAACAAGAGGAAGGGGAGTAAGCCGACATAAATGCCCAAAATCGCTATGCCCGCATCAAGAATTGAAAGATCACGCGCTCGTGGGAGCAATGGATACTTCCGTCTCCCAATCCTCTATTTCGAACAACGACAAGGAACCCCATGGCCCAAAGAAAAAAGAAAAGTCAACCAGAAAGCTCAAGTTGTCGACATCATTCGTTCATCATCCGCAGGCAAGAAGTCACAAGGCTGTTTCTCAAGTGACCACGCGCGCTGCCATCATTTCAGCGAAGGCGTTCCTGCGATGTCGAGTCAGACGTAGGCTCCCATCGGCAACAGCACATTCGACGAGACGACTATGAAGCCAGGCCGCGTCACGACGGCATTTCGACTTACCCAGAACAAATTCAAGTGCCTGGATCACGAGGTTGAGGATCCCTCTTTCCGCCGGGGTCCCTTGGTTGGGGTCCGCGGCTGCGTCGGCCATTGCCCGGGTCTCGAGGTTGTGGTCCGTCTCCTCCGTTTCCTCCGGATCGCTGCTCTCTGAAGGCGAAGCTGGCGCTCACCGAGTTGAAGATGTGCCTGGTGTCGCCATCGCGAGGTTGTGGAGGTTGTTTGGGGCCAGGGCGCTGTGGGCGAGCGGCGTAGCTGGCGTTGCGAGATCGTGAAGACATGCTGCTGATTGGTGATGAGGCTGGAGAGGCGAGGGGGACCATCATCATGGGCTGTTGGTGCTGGAGGCCTTGAGGTCGTAACCGGGTCGTGTCAGCAGGCAGTGGGGTGCTTGTGAAAGCGTTCGCAGGCGGCGTGATGCGTGATGTGCTGCAGGTGCGAGTGGTTGGATGATAAGAAGTGCGGCGTCAATGTGTCTATCAGTCTGATGTTGAGTGGTAGACGAGATGGATGTTCAATGCGTTGGTGGTTGTAATGTGGTGGCAAGAATCACAGGACAGGCCCATTGCGGCGTAGATATATATTCACCTAGCACAATGTGCAACTTCAGGGCGAGACAAAAAGTTAGGCACCAACAGGGCGAAGCGGTGGCCTCAGAGCAAGAGGTAAAACGTGATTCACCCAGGCGGCCCCCAAGCAGCGGCCGCAGAAAGCAAGACCCACGGCGAAGACCGCAGTCAGTCCAGTCAGTCAATGCAATGGCCCAGTAATTCGCAGGCAGAAACAGCGGCCTCTCTGAAGCAGAGGTCGAATAAACGGCCAGTATAGGCTGGCCCCACATGCCGGCCTCGTGCGCTAAACCACATCGTGGAAAAGGTGAGAGGTAGTACAGCACGACTGCCTACAATTGTGACGAAGATTAGGACCAGGCCGAGCCGTAGACCGAGGATTAGCTTTCCAGCACGATCGCCTGTGCTTGAAATGACTCCAAGGAAGGCCCTCGACCGCGGCTTAGACTGTCTTTCATCGTTGTCCGCAACTAGGCAATCGTCCAACCAGACGCGTAGGAGTGAGGTCGAGAGAGGCAGTGACGGTGCGCACAGACGAATGGCAGCCTGGTGGAGTGCCCCAGGCCGGATAGCTAGGCAGAAACGAGCGACCGCAGTCTCAGAGTCACGTTCAGCCCATGGAAGTGAAGTTTGGCCTTAGCCTCGATGGCGCCGGGGGTGAGGCGGCACACGGATGATGAAGGTTGATGTGATGTGAGCGATGTGAGGTCGACCTTTGACCTGTGACCATCTTCAGCCTCCATCTGGTCAATCAATTGCGGGGCTTGCGGGGCAGCGTGTTCGGCACGCGCGATTGCTGCCTCCCGAGGCTTCGGAGAGAGCGTGCACCAATGTCTACAGCAAAGGTGATAGGTTGCAATCCATGCAAGGTACATCAATCTCATCGTCAATCTCCCTCAAGTGGAAGTCGATTGATTGCCGACTGTAAATTCATTTCGACATTCAAACCTCGGTGTCGACGGTTTGACGGTCACTCCGTTAAACTTCTCTACCACTCACTCACTGTCTCTCCCTCACCTGACCGCAGCTGTGACTCGACTTTCACCGGCGGCCTCTCTCTCAGCGCCTTGTCCGAGATCACCACACGAGGAAAATCTCGCGCATTCGCATCATCACTCGACGACCCGCGAAAAATGATCGCCTTACCATCGAACCTTGACTCGGACAGCCACTCCTCCCTGTCGATTTTTCCCAAAGGCAATCGATGCGCCTCACAGAACACGAGAAAGAAGGACTCTGGACCCACCCTTGCACAGCCCTGAAATCCTTCGAGGCTCAACTAACTGCAAACCAAACCGTCCCGTCCCACTCTGACGTACAGAACAATGTGTTGGAGTTCGCAATCCAACACGGCTAACACGGCCGAGTAGCACTAAAGTCTGATCTATCATCTGTCTCGTGCGCCGAGTCACAGAGATGATGGATCTCCGGCGCGGACGGACGAACTGTGGCCTGTGCGCGCGAGCGTAAGTGATGTACTACAAGGTGTTGTGATCCGGCTTGGCTGCGCGTGGCTTGGTAACTTAGGTGTCGGGTGGGTGTTGGAAGGATTCGTGCTTCGCCGTTTTGTGCGTGCTTCAGCCCTGCTGGGAACTATTGAGGTTGTGGGTTTGTTGGCCCGAGGCGGTTTCGAAGGCTGATCGGGAGGGCTGAGACGTTGCCTGCCCTCGCCGGATCTTGAGGTGAGGCTCGAACTGTTTCGATTCTTGGTGTCGCCTGCGGACTTGCAGAGAGCGTCGCTTGAGACGACTGCTTCACCTTTGCGCTCTCCCGTGAAACTGATGTCCGCCTACGGTGCAGTGCGTGCGTAAGAAAGTCGTTTGACACTGCTGCTTCATCTCTATGCTCCCTTGTCCGGTGAATTGTCTAGATGCGGTCCTGCTTCGTGTAGCAGCATCCATGCCACGACCCATGAATACACTTTTGGCGATCATATTTGTGCACTCTCCGACCACCAATCCTATAAATTGCGCAATCCGAATCCCACATCCCACACAGTCGCGGATCCCGATCCCATACAAAACACCGCAAAGGATTAATCAAGGATCGAGGACCACAGCCTAAATCCACTTCCATCCCACGGATTTGGTACATGCATCTGCAGCGCCGAACTCACAGGTGTGGCTGACAATATACCATCGACATTGGGGAAGGTGGCTAGAGACTTGCGAATCTTTGTGCAGCTCCTCCGAGGAACTCGACTTGCATGCGGATGATCAATAGGTGGATTCTAATTGTATACAGAATTGAGTGGAATTGAAAGAAGCGAAGAAAAAAAAACGGAAGGTTCCCCCAAAAGAAGCCTCCCGAGGGCCGTGGCACTTCCTGCACACCTGCTAACAATTTCCCCGTGCTGGTACTTTTTCTTTATTCCTTGAACGAATACACCCAAAACCAAGCTGGAGAGTCTCTGGCTCTCATACTCAGACCACAATACAGAACAACTCCACCTCACTTACTGACCCACTCAGTCGTCAGCCATCGTCTCATCCTCATCCTCCTCGCTCTCATCCGCATCGACCTCCCCAAGCAACTCGCGATCCTCCTCGTCCAGATCCCCACCGCCCTCTCCCTCGTCCTGCTCCTCCACAACCTCATCCTCCATCTGCACATCCACATCCGCATCTGCCTCAACATCGGGATCGACATCCTCCACCGGCTCGGCCTTCGCCTTAGCTTTACCAAGACTCTTCCTCTGCTTTGGCGCGATTTTCCGCACGACAGGAACCACAGGCTCGTCGTCCTCGGCGCCGTCGAGCTCTGGATCCCAGGTCGTGCTCGGCCGTCGCTCGTATAGCAAGCCGCTGGCTTGTCTGCTGCGACTGCGGAGGATAGCAGTGGCTGGCAGAGGAGCTTCTTGCCATCTATCCAGACGACGCGAGCAACGTCGTAGCGCTCTGGCAAGAGCTTTAGCCTCCTCTCCCAGATCCGACGCTTCGTTTTCCACGCGCACGAAACCCGCGAGCACAGAGCGAGAACGACGCCAGTCCGCTTCGTCGGTGCCGTTTTGCGCTTCTTTCGCTCTTCGCCAGTCGTCGTCCTTGTCGGAGCGGTCGCGGCCTTTGCGGGCGCGGATCATTTCCTCTTCGGAGTCGTAGTCTGTGGGCATGAGCTTGATGCGCTTCCAGGCGCGCAAGAAAGCACCTTCTTCCTCACGCTTTTCGCGGGCGCGGATGTGGATTTTGCGGATGCGGCGGTCGAGAGTGTAGTCGATTTGTTGTCTGCGGTGGTTGATGAGGGCATTTTGGTGCTGGGTCACGCCGCGGTGGCGTTTCTGTGCTTGGTAGGATGGTGTTGGTACGTGGTCGCCGGTGTTGGGTGGTTGGAAGGCGAGTGTGCGCTGTGGCGAGCCGTGACCGAAAGTGTATCCTGATCCTGGTGTTGCTGGGATGCCTCCACCGGGCGTCTCGTTCACGAACATTGAGCCGTTGTTTGGTAGTAATGGAACATGATGGGAACCTTCTCCAGAAGTAGTGCGTCCGGTAGCGGGAGTGCCGTCTTTGTTCTTATTGCGTCGCCAATTGCCTCTACCTGGGCCCTTCTTAACAGGTGCGGGTGTGGAAGTTGCGGGTAAAGCATCAGGTGTTCCTTCATCGTTCAGCAGCATATTGATTCGCATGTCCTGAGGATGTTTGGCCGCAGAATTGACTGCTTGGAACCCTCGTCCGATGGCTGGAGACGGCGACTTTGTGTGTGCGCTATCACCGTCAACACCGACGGCATGTCGCGCAGCAGATGTGACTGTGTCACAACATTAGCTCGGTCCAACGAAACGATTCGTATTTGCTTACCTTGAGGCCTCCCGTACCAGCCAGCTTCGCTACCTTCATCCTCAGACCTGTAGCCCTGGCCACTTCCAGATGTCAGACCTTTCTCTTTTCTTGCTCGCTTGAGAGCAGTCATCGCCGGACTTGGCTCGCTTGCCAAGATAGCAATGCGCTCCTTTCGCTTGACTTCGCCAAAGTGCTGTTCGTCTTCCGTGTCCACGTTCTCCAGAGCTGCTTGTTCTTCAGTCAAGCTGTCCAAAGTTGGGACCTTTAGCGGAAGGACACCAGTGCCTTCCTCATTCTCGCCGTATTGTCCTGGTCCGAATGGGTTCTTCTCCGCATCCTCACGCGTGAAGTCGGATTCCAGGTACCACCAGACCAGCCAGAGAAATGCTCTTGCTCTGCTTGCACTGCTCAAAGTACCCCTCATGACAAGGTCGTAGAAGTCTCTGGGCGAGGAGAAGTGTGTTTCGCTGATCTTTGGCGCGAATTGAGCGAGAACGAAGATGAGGTTGACCGGGTTAGTGCGAGGCTTCGGGGCTGCTTTGACCTCCTCCAATGTCGATGGCTGAGGGTCATCTTCTGTCGCACCCTTCAAGATGGATTTTAGTCGAGGTGCATCCTGGAGCTGTTTGTATGCGTTTGGATCTTGATGCGCCTGTAATGCAGGAATAGAATGATATGTTCGCAGCTGCGCGCGCATTTCAGGGAAGACTGCAACATGTTAGTTTGCGATTGGGACAGGTTGGTACGCAGCTCTCACAATTCAGAGTGGTGTTCATGCGCCCAACATTGACCAGCAGGCAGACCATGGCCATGCTGATCGCGCCTTCCGTATCTTGCAGCAGCTTCTCTTTCAAGATCTTGCTGCACTTGCTGCTTTTGGCCATTGCGTCGATGTATATTTCCGCGAAAGTGTAACCCGTAGAGCCGTCGCTGTACTTGCGAAAGCATTTGGTTTGGTCGTAGAAGACCAGCTTCAAGAAATCATATTGTATGTCCTTGCGCCAGAATGGGATACCATCCTCTTTCTTCAAGTGTCTGATCTTGTTGCCAGAATAGACGGATGACACGCTTCCGCTCGCATTGCGCCGGGTCGAGGTGGTGGTAGAGGTGTACATTGGCTCGTCGCCGTGCTCATTGGGAGTGTCGTTGTCTCCTTGAGGCGTGTCTGGACCAGCCGTTTCTTGCTTCATGGCTGCATTTACAGCGGGAGGAGGCATTTCTTTGGCAGGTGTTTGCGCGGCAGGCGATCTAGACTCTTCCGGCGCGGCGGAAAGGATGTGTTGCAGCGAGCTCATGTTTGCGACGGGGCCTCCCTGGGGAAGGCGTTTGGATTGGGGATGGTGCAGTAGTGGTGTGCGACGTGGACCTTATCGGCGGGATGGCGCGTTTATCATGTCGCAAAGCAGTCGCAAGCGGAACCGACGGGACAATTGAGGAGAGGGAGTTCTGAGGATGGGTGGTGATGGTAGAGAGAGAGCGTGGCAGGCCGGTCGGGGAGTTGTCAGACGCCTAGTACGGGGAGTCGGATTGGCGTTGCAGCGTTGCGAGCGAGCGTACGGCTGATTCCGATGGTATAGCAAAGACGCACCGTCTGGTCCCTGTGCCCGGAGGTCTCGAGTTTCACGCCAATGACGTCGAGGCTGTGGGATGGCAGAGTGCAGTACAGTACGCGGCATGCAAAAAAAAAAACAGCAAATCGCTTGTAATCAGTCGATTAAAGAGAGTGTTTGCGACAAGTCACAAGATGATCACAGTACGGCAGGCGTTAGACAGTGTGCTGTATATCACTGATTGGGCGTGGGGTGGTAGCGAGATTGTTTCGGTAGGTCAGGTCAGATCAGATCACATGCGAGCTGGTAGCTGTCCTCCAGCAGGGCAAGCTTGCTGTACTGGCTGTCCCGAGCTGCTGGTGCAAGCAACGCAAGCCCAGCAGCCCGCACTCACGCAGCCAGCCTTGACGCCGCCGCAGCAAGCATCCCAGGCCCGGATCATGCGAGCAGGCGCGTACACATGTGGGAGAGATGCGCCCTGTCACTGCCGTTGTGTGCTCATTGGGCCCGTCGTGCATGCATCAAGGCATTCTATGTATTATTGTCATGCTCATCCATGTTCATAGCAGCAGTAGTGCAGAGGCGCGCAACGTGTATTCTTTCTCTCCCCGCCCCTTCTTCCTCAGGCCGCTCAATTCGGTCGGGCTTGCGTGAGAAACTTGACCCGTGATACGTTTTAATTCGCCAGAAACCTCTCCCGTATATTACACATCCACTTGTATATCTGCCTTCGCTGTAGCCATCTTCATCAAGTCAAAAAAAGTAATTCCCAGCACACCAACGTATAAAGGCAAGGTACGCTGTGCCTGCGCAGAAAGAAGCGATTCGCCTCTTCAAGTCAGCCCTCCGCATCAGTGGAGTCACGGCAGTATCGTCCAAGACAAACGCTCGAACGTCTTGCATTATTGCACGACATCAATCCACCAAACCCTTCAACATGCCGGCTGCCAGGGAACAACGAAGCTCCCACTTCAAGACACTCCAGCAATTCCAGCTCGAGTATGCTCCCGTCACCGTCACCCAGTATGAGTCTGCCCGGACTGGCATGCGTTGCGTCGTTGTCGACCAAAAGGGTCCCAAGGTGAACGGCTACTTTGCTCTGGCAACCGAGATCCACGATGACTCTGGTGCACCTCACACTCTCGAGCACCTGTGCTTCATGGGCTCCAAATCCTATCGCTACAAGGGTCTCCTCGACAAACTCGCCACCCGTGCTTACTCCACGACAAATGCGTGGACTGCCACCGACCAGACTGCTTACACTCTCGAGACTGCTGGTTGGGATGGCTTTGCTCAGATTCTGCCCGTCTACCTCGAGCATCTGATCGTTCCTACCCTGACCGACGAGGGATGCTACACCGAAGTCCACCACATCGATGGCGAGGGCAAGGACGCTGGTGTCGTGTACTCGGAGATGCAGGGTGTTCAGAACAACCAAAGTGAGCTGATGGAGCTCCGTGCTAGACGTATTATCTACCCCGAAGGCGATGGCTTCAGGTACGAGACTGGCGGCATGATGGAGCAGCTCAGAGTGCTCACTGCGGATCGCATTCGTGAATTCCACAAGGCCATGTATCAACCGAAGAACATGTGCTTGGTCCTTACTGGTGAAGTCGACCACGACGATCTGCTTCACATCCTCGACGACTTCGAGGAGACAGTCCTCGATGAGGTGCCGAAGTTGAACGACCCTTTCACCAGGCCTTGGGTCGACTCCAAGCCTACACCGCCGCTCAAGGAGACAACCGTCGAGAAGGTCAACTTCCCTGAAGAAGACGAGTCAATGGGCGAGATTCTGGTTGGCTTCTTGGGCCCCAATTGCAACGATCACATTGGATTTGCCGCACTTGCAGTCTTGCTGAACTACTTGTGTGGATCTTCCATCTCTGTCATGGAGAACACCCTTGTTGAGCGTGAACAGCTTTGCAGTGCCATCTACTACAGCACCGACTTCCGACCAAGCGTGGCGATCTGGTTCTCCCTTGCGGCCGTCGAGACTGACCAGCTTGAGAAGGTGGAGAAGCGCTTGTTCGAACTGCTCAAGGAGACCGCGGCAAAGGAATTTGACATGGCATACATGCAGGATACCATCAACCGCTGGCGTAGACAGATCTTGCTTAAGTGCGAGAACGCAGGTGACTTCTTCTCGGAACCCATTATCGAGGACCACCTGTTCGGTCGCCGTGACGGCAAGGATTTGAAGGAACTTGCATCGATCAAGGAACTCGATATCCTACAGGGCTGGACTGATCGCCAATGGAGAGACTTCTTCTCGAAGTGGCTGGCCGACGCTCACCACGTCTCCATCCTTGGCGTGCCCTCCAAGGAGCTCTCCGACAAGATCACCAACGATGAAAAGGCTCGTGTCCAAGCGCAACGTGAGAGGCTCGGAGAGAAGGGTCTCGAGGAGCTCAAGGAGAAGCTGTCCAACGCCAAAGCCGAGAATGACAAGCCTATTCCGGACTCCCTTCTCGAGCAATTCCCTGTGCCCAGCACCGATTCAGTGCACTTCATCTCGACTGTCACCGCTCGATCTGGTGCAGCAAGAAAGATGGGCAAGCTTGAAAACAACGTTCAGAGTCTGATTGACAAGGATGACAGCGACTCGCCATTGTTCATCCACTTTGAACACATTCCCTCAAACTTTGTTCGCATCAAGCTTGAGATGTGCACAAGCTCTGTTCCTGTCGAGCTCAAACCATTGCTCTCCTTGTATATGATGAACTTCTTCACTTCGCCGGTGAACAAGGACGGCAAGCGCCTCGAATTCGAGGATGTTGTCCTTGAACTTGAGCGTGACACAGTCGACTACAGCATCCGCGCTAACTATGCCAACCCGGAGATGCTGAACATCTCGTTCTGCACTGAGCCCAAGAACTACGAGAAGATCGTCGGCTGGATTCGCACACTCTTCTTTGATGCTATTCACGACCCTGTCAGGTTGCACGCATCATTGACCAAGATCCTAGCCGACATCCCAGACGAAAAGCGTAGTGGAGACGGCATGCTTTCAAGCGTCTACTTCATGGTCGCATACACCCAGAGCTCTAGCGCTCGCGCCCGCACCACCCTGGCGAAGTCTCTGTACCTTCGTCGTCTGCGTAAGCTTCTGAAGGACAGCCCTGATGAGGTCATCTCCAAGTTCACTTCTCTTTGTGCGTCGCTACACCGTCCTGAGAACTTCCGCATCAAGGTTGCTGGCAACGTCGAGACACTTTCCAACCCCGTATCTACCTGGAACACCCTTACCGCTTCTCAGGATACCACCAAATCGCTTGAGCCTCTCGATAGCCGTCGCAAGTGTCTCAGTGAAATCGGCAAGACGCCCGGCTCTGCCGCCTTCATCATCCCCATCTCTGCTATCGACTCATCCTTCGCGATGCTCGTGTCCGACGGCCCTGACACCTACTCCCACCCCGACCTTCCTGCTCTCCGCGTCGCACAGAGCTACATGAACGCCGTTGAAGGTCCCATGTGGGTCGCCGTCCGCGGTACAGGCCTCGCCTACGGTGTCTACTTCAACCGCAGCGAAGACACGGGCAAGTTCACCTTCCGCATCTCCCGCTCGCCCGACGCCTACAAGGCATACGCGGCCGCCAAAGAACAGGTCGAGGGCTACTCGAGCGGCAAGATCCCTCTGGACAAGTTTGCCCTCGAAGGCGCCATCTCCGAGATTGTGCTCGACATGGCCAACGAGCAGCCCACCATGTCCGCTGCCGCCGAGCTCAGTTACTCCAACCAGGTCATTCGTGGCATTGAGAAGGATCACAGCCACAAGATGCTCGCGCGCGTACGCAACGTCACTCCTCAGCAGATTCGCGATGCGATGGCGAAGTACATGCTGCCTGTCTTTGACCCCAAGAAGGCTAACTTGGCCGTTACTTGCGCTCCTATCATGAGCGAGGGTGTGGTCGGTGACTTCAAGAAGGCTGGCTTCAATGCTGAGATCAAGTCCCTTGATGAGTTCCAGGATGATTACGGCATGAAGGCGCCCGAGGGCGAAGAAGAGGAGAGTGAAGAGGAAGACGATGAGTCTGGAAGCGGCGAGGACGAGTCGGAGAGCGAGGACGAGAAGTAGGCGACGAAAGGATTTGGGATATGATTGTCATGAAGGGCACCTTTTCGGTTTGTGGATATCTTCGCATCGATAACATATGTTGAAATAACGAGCCAATGCTAGGCATAAATTTGCATACATGTCAGATCCTCCTTCTCAGACTTCACTCCATCCGCTTCGTGCAATTCACTATCCGCCCGCATCCACGTGACAACCCCATCCCCCTCGCTCCTTCCTTGTTTGACATGCCAAGCTTCTCGCGCCTTCCTCGCCTTTCACCTTCGCACAACAACAAACAGAAAATCTCTTGACTCATCGCCGCGTTTCGCAACCCCTCCTCGGTCTCCCTCCTCGTCAACAACCACAGTTTTTTACACACTCCTTCTTTTCCGAACCCGCGCAACAACGCTCTCTCAACACGATCACATCACTCGCTTTCGCCAACAACGACAACAACAGCAACGACGACGGCACAGGAAGATACCAGCAGCTCACTCACACACGGCGCAAGTGAGCTGCTGGAACACAAGTTTACTAACCTCGCTTCTGCAGACAAATGTCGAGTACCTCGCTGAAATTGGCGAGGTGGCCCCTCGACATCTTGTTGGCATCTCCGCGGTGCTGGCAGCATACATTGATGATGAGAGCGGACTTTTCAACCAGACATTGTACGTTTTACCCTTTCAAATCTCCCTCGTACGCTGGTGACAGAAAGACTGACAAGTATCGCAGCCGAGGACGACTAACTAGTCTAGGCGTGGCGGGCTGATGCTCTGCTTTCCCCTGCCTGCCAGGGTCATTGGCCTTGTGTGGGTTTCGTGAAGTGCTGATACAGCATATCGCGGCGATATGGACGCTTCTTGGAGCGTTCAACCTTTTCGACAAAAGTCTTGCAGCTGCAATTACCGCTGTCACGAGAGGATCTTCTCTTCCCATTGTAAAGCAACTACCGATAAAAGAAGTAACTCGAACGAGGCCGCCACCTTCTCTTACAGCATAAGACAATCACACTCCCGGGGTCCGCCCCGTTTCGCGCCTACTGGACGACTGCCAAACTTCTCGTCTATCGCCAGCGCACCCGCAGCTCCAATTCTGGAGGCTGCTTTGCTTTCCAACAACATCCCGGCCTTTGAGCCGTTCTGGGCTAGGCGCAAGCCTACCCAACCTGTTCTTCTTCTTCGACAATGGAGTACCTCGCCTCACGCGCGCCGCCACCTCCCGCTATGGCTCTCATAGCATGCACCGGTCCACCGATGCATTCAGAATAAGACATACTCTCGGCTCCGGCCGTCAACGGGCTTGCTCGCCCTCGCAATTCCCACAGACAACCGAGTAACTCCAGCATCTGGAGCAGCCACCTCACGCTGTTACACAGCAGGCGTCAAGATCGAGCGGCGTCTTCAGCATAAGAAAAGAGTACATCTCCCGGCCTCGGCCTTTTACGGGCTCACCCGCGATAACAGAGGAACTTTAGAGCCTGAAGCAGTCACCTCAAGCTGTATTACAGCAGGCGTCGCGGATGAGTGGCGTCTTCAGCAGAAGAAAACACATTTGTACCGGCAGGTATAAGACCAACTTGCAATTCACTTAGGTAAGTATCGTCCAAGCCCCGATTGTGTGAGTGAGAGTTGGTATCTTCCTGTGCCTTGACAAGTTGTGAGCGATCTTCTGGACAAAGGTATGTTTCCCCCCTCAAACAAGTATTGGCTAACAAGTGGCGAGCTGCTGTATTCCGATTCGATTGTGGATTTGGTGTTGTTGACGTGGCGAGAGGATTTGAAGACTTGGTCATCTGTGGAATGAATACTCCGTGATGGGGAATTTTTTTTGTTGGATCATTGGAAATGCGCTTTCGACGTTCGGTTGGTGGAGGCTCGTCTTACCATCTTTTTGTGCGCCCAAATTGGAGAAACAGCTGTATGCAAGTATGTTTCGATGTGACTTGATAAATACCACATCCGTTCTGATGAGCCTCATTGTCGCCAAAATGCTTTCAGAGCATGATGCCTAATGCGATAGCGCATGCGATACTTCCAAACGTCCACCCAAGCAAAGCGTCACTGCTCGCTGCTCCACTCCTCCAGCTGCCACCACCACCGTACCCATTACTGCCACCGCCGCCGCCACCGCCATAACTTCCACTATCATCCATAGTCCACTTCTCCGCCCTCACCTCCCCACCATCACTAGATCCATTCCCACCCGTAGCAGGCACGCTAATATTGAACTTATCGCAAACCTCATCAAAAAGCCCAATAAACACTGTTCAGTCGTCAGCAAGCCAGCCCTCCAAAATCCAAAGCCAGAACAAAAAAATATCAGAAGCAGCAGTAGACATCGCATACCCTTCACATCCTCCTCAGGGTCCTCGCAAGAAGTCTCCGCGCAAGCCGTGATGTTGGATATGACGCCTTCCTGGCGGATACAGGCACATTGTTGGTCGTCGTTGGCGCAGTCGACGAAGGCGGTTGCGGCGGGGTGGCATTCTTTCTGTTTTGTTCTTAGCAATCTTGCAATGAATCCATACATTGAATTAGTGGTATCGACGTACAATACAAGCAGGGAGTTTATCTGCCTGCGGTCCTGTTTGAGCAACAGTGAGGGTTGCGGCTGCGATCAAGCCGACCAAAACTAAGCGGGGCTGGAACATGATATTTTGGAAAGGAGCGTATAATAAAGGAGTGGAAAAGGGCTGGAGAGATCTCGATCGATTCTTCTTGCAGGATCGGGCACAAGAAAGTAACAGTATATATATGTATGTGGTTGTCAGCTTACCTTGCCTCCATGCACCGGTCCCCCGCGTCACCGTGTTGTCAAACATAAATTTTGTGTTACAACGGTTTTTTTAATCTTGTGTTGCTGGGGCAGAGGGGTGGGTGTGTTTGTGATAGTGATGAATGGTCTTGTGTATTTTTATCTTCATTGCGGTGGGTTTCTGTACATTTATTGTAGTACTGCCTCCTCGTTGGAATGTTAAACTTTTGGTCAGGGCGTTGCGGGCAGACCAAAATATGAGACAAGTCTAGATCTGATCTTGCCACTTGTACTCCGGCTTGAAGCCAAGCTCCTTCTTCGCCTTCTCAATAGATAGCAATGTGTCGTTGGGCCCAGCCGTGGGAGTGTACTTCGCGCCAGGGAATGCGGCCTTCACCAGCTCGTCGTTGCTCTTTCGCATGCACGTGTCTTCCGCTGCGATCAAATATTGGTGGTGGCCTTTCAGCTCGCTTGCCAGCGACTTGGAGACTGCCTGTCCGCCATCCCTGGCATCAATGTAGCCCCAGCAGTTCCAGTATCGCGCCATTGGGTCCTCCTGCCAGGTCTTGAAGGACTCATATTCTTGAGGTAGCATGACGTTACTGAAGCGCAGGGATATGATCTTGGTGCTTGGGTCCCATCGGCAGAATTGATCGGCCATGGTTTCGCCCATGAGTTTGGAGAGCGAGTATGCGGATTCTGGTTTGCGCTCGTGATCTTCGGTGATAGGCAGAGTCTCGGGACCGTGAGGGTCGAAGGGGATGCCAATGAGTGTTTCTGAAGAAGCGAGCACAACATTGGTGATGCGCAGTTTTCGGCAGGCCTCTAAGACGTTGTATGTGCTCATGGTGTTGGTGCGGAATTGGCGACTACTGTTTGTCTGGCCCGGCGAAGGGATGGCGGCGAGATGGACAACCGCGTCGACACCATTGTATGCCATATCAATCGTCATGAAAGTCTCGAGCACGGCGCCCATGTCTTCGAGGTCGATCTCGACAAGGCGGTAGGCGCCACCAAGTCCAGACTTGCCGTCCTCGCTTGCTGTTGGCGGTCTTCTGGTGTCGACTGAGATGACCTCCCAACCCTCATCGGCAAGGTATTTGACCGTGGCACGACCAAGCTTGCCGCTACCGCCTGTAACAACGACACGGCGAGTGCGGTCGCCTCGCTTCGCTTCGCCCAGAGCGAGCTTGTCGGTGAATGATGCTGCTTGTTGGGTGCTCATTGTGATTGAAGGAGAGAGATTTGTGATGATGTGCTAGCTACAAGGCAGCGTCGCAAAGAGGACGGATTGTAGTATATGTATACTCACAGAGCGTCCCCATATATTCTGCCATGGCTGGAAGTTCGAGAACTCTTGATGTCATTCTGTACATTGATCGGCGGCGGCAGTTGATGGAAGTGGGTTGTGGACTCTCAATCATCCGAGATCTGCATGCGTCGCTCCTGCAGAAAGCTAGATTCGCCACGTGCAAGAGCTTCTTTCGAAGGTCCAGCCGTTGGGGAAGATGCCGGCTTTTTGGAGCCGACATGTCCAAGAGCTTCTTTCGAAGGTCCAGCCGTTGGGGAAGATGCCGACTTTTTGGAGCCGACATGTCCAAGATCTTCTTTCGAAGGTCCAGCCGTTGGGGAAGTTGCCGACTTTTTGGAGCCGACATGTCCAAGATCTTCTGAAGCTTCTGACAAAGGATCGATGCTATTGTTGTTGCGATTCGTTATGTGTACCGACATGCGGCGACTTCGAAGCCGAGCTTGTTGGGCTTTGCTTCTCCAAAATTGGACTTTAGGCTGAAGGAGGAAGGAGGGAAAGATGATCTGATTGCTGTCAGCTTGAGAGAGGCAGCCATGGCAGATACACTGATCGGACGTCAAGTAAAGTGTCCTGACCAGACTGCCTCACTACTTCTTGTTCGTCCAAGTCGTACGCTCATGTACCCACGTTGCCTGGGCGTGAGAGATGGCTTCGTTCCTCCCGACCAGGGCTCGTGTAGCCTGTGCCTTCGTATGGGAAGTAGGGGTTACAAAGATGCTACGTGACGAAGACTCCCGACACGGGTCCAACATATTTTATTGACGGTGGAGCTGTTAGACTGTCTGGTGGGCGCGCGCCGCAAGGTGTAAAAGGTAGCGAAGTGAAGGCCGCAAATCGGCGAATTCTCGGGTCGCGCACTTGAGTGCTTGCAGCCAGCTTCGCGTGACCTATATGGACGCGACTGCTTCCATCAACACCAAGAGCTTTAATGTCTTGAACAACCACATCCTTTTCTCACTGGCATGACTTCGATAATGACACCATGAATGCACAAACATCTCAGTATCAGGAGCAGGCTCGCGCAGCCTACAAGCGCAAAGATTACGCCAAAGCTCTAGAGCTGTTCAACCGCGCCATCGGTCGTTCGCCGTCGGTCCAGCTTTACGACAATCGTGCAGCATGTCAAGAGCGGCTTGGAGATCTTCAGGCGGCATTGAAAGATTCGAAGAAAACCATTCAACTGGCCAGAGAAGATCCAACCGGCTATGTGCGAGCAGGCAAAGTCTTGGTGAAGATGGAGCGCAAGAGTGTGGCGCTGGAGATCTATGCCATGGGTCTGAAGAACGTGAAGCATGTTGGGCAAGGATTCGAGGTAAGCAACCACGCCTCTCTTCGATACTGTAATCAGCTAACATCGCTCCCAGATCCTCAAAAAGGTACACCTTGAGCTCATGACCGAGCTGTCGCCTCCGAGAAGTGTCGATCCTCTTACCGTACTCCCTCGCGAGCTTGCAGAGCAGATTCTCGGGTACCTGAACTTCAGACAGCTCATCAAGACGAGCTTTGTTTCGAAGCAGTGGGCGCAATTCATTCGTCGTACGCCCAATCTTTGGCACCACCTTGACCTTACACTCGCCAGAAGGAAAGTGAAGAACGCTTTTATCGGCCGCGCAATCAATATTGGCCGTTTGAAACTCAAGACAGCAACGCTCAACAATCTCTTCGAATTCGATAGAGCTCTTTCGGCGCTTGCCAGAACATGTCCGCTGGAAGAGCTCAACCTGCGCAACACAGGATCACTGGCAAACGATATCGTTAGCACACTGAAGCCCGTGAAGAGTCTCAGGATTTTACGGTTCTACAAAGGGACCACCTTGGGTTCAGGTGCGCTGGCCGAAATCGTCAAGAATGCCAGTCCAGCGCTGGAAGCCCTTGTCTGCGAAGACATGTCTGTCCATTCCCGGCCTCATGAATTCAACATCTCGGGATGCGACTTCCCCAATATGCAAAAACTGGATCTGACATGGTCATCTGGCACACCAGCTATCCTCTCTGTGTTACAGTCATTACCGAGCATGCCGAACCTCAAGGTCCTCAAACTGCACCAGATCAGTATCAAGGACACTACCGCCTGTCCTTTGGTCGATCTCAGTGGGCTTAGCCAACTGTCAACTCTGGATCTAGTAGTCGATGTTGCATATGCCCACCGTATCATCCTTCCCACGACAATCAAGTCGCTTGCTATCGGGACATGGAGTCGTCGCCACGTTCACTTCTTTACTGACAACCCGGTTTTCGAGCCCCTGCAATGGTCTCTCCCCTTACTTGAAGAGCTCAGATTGTGCGTGGCAGAGCTTCCATTCGACGATTTCGAGCTAGCCCTCCGAACGAGAGGGGGTCCCGACACGCAGCAACCTGCGCGTTTACACACCCTTTCAATGACTCTAAGCGACATTCGTGGCAAATTAACCAAGGAGACACTCTCGCACCCCCGATTGGCCGAACTCAAGCACCTCAGCCTTGAACGCTGCCATGGTGTAGACGATAGCCATCTGTCGATTGTCGCCTCGACTCTACCGAAGCTTCAGTCTATCAATGTAAGCGGAACGGAGGTCACGGGCGCTGGCATTAAGGACGTTGTGAAGAATGGTCTCAAGAAGTTGGTTGCCAACGACTGTCGCCTCGTAGGGCTCGATGCGATTCAGTGGGCTCGAACGCAGGGTGTTCAAGTTGAGAACAGGAACACGGATACTACGACAGGCGGGAAGAAATTGCGATACTGATACCAGGAACGTTGCAGGAAGGAATTTGCCACATGCCATCGGGTCCTTACGTTTGGGAGACCTGTCGATTAGTGCCCGGGAATGAGCGAAGATACAGTATGGGACAAGTCATGAAGCCACAAATCGGTTCCCAGGACCGAAAAGTGTGATTGGAGCGGATTGCACCAAATTAGCTTAGACCTTGTCGTCTAGTATCATCCATGATCAACTGCTCCCACTTCTGGTGCATTGAGAGTAGTGTTTCCAGTGCTGCAAGTCTCGCGCGGCCAGTCACAAGAGAAGACCACATGGGCTGCACGGTACTGCGATACTCTCCCGCAAGAAATCTTGTTAGCTAACGATGTTACATTGGTCTCACTCTCAATACACTTCGGGTTACACTGCAGGACAAGCTTGATCAGCTGAGCTGGTCTAGACGCCAGTTTGCAGCAGCCAGCCATACCAACATCGACGTTTCGTGTAGCGAACATCCGACCTTCCATGCTTCAGACGCATGAGTGGGACCACTATCGTATGATCAATCAACCTGCCTGTATTCCCAGCCCGTCAACAAAAGTCAAAACTGCTAGTGGTAGTGCTGTCATGCCGCTGTGTGCGCTTGGTTGAGACTCGTGCAACGGGAATCATATTACTGATTGCAAGACTGCCCCTCGACAACCGACATGTGATTATTCTCTTTGGCCTGACACTATCGACTGACAGCCTTGTAGCGGCAGGCATGTTCTCGTGAAAGCTTGTATGCAGTATCGTCCGGAGACGACTACCAAACAGCCATTTGAATTTTGAGTTGCAGGCAGCGTGGCGTGACGACCTTGTCAATACGAGGTATGCAATGTACATGCAGTTCTCCAGGCTCCGAAACGTATAGGGACGTTCAGCTGATGTACTTGTCCATGTAGGAAGCATGCGCGAGTGTTGTTTGGCCAATTGATCAGCCATGCGTCTAAACTATTTAGATTGCTTGCTTGGCGCATCATAGCGCTGTACAAGCATGATGGCTATGAGCCACGACGGGTCCAGACTGAGCGCGTGTTTATGTAACAGCTTCAAGTCGAAGTTGAATGGCGGTGAGTGGCGTGAGCGGAATGTTAGATAAATAATGCACGTCGTAAGTCATGAGCATCCATTGAGACACCATCCTACATCACAACAAGGACTCCACCAAACACAATGAGACTCTACTCAATCGTTGCTTTTGCTGCCCTCGCGTTTGCAGCAGAGGACTTGTCTTCTCCCAATGCCTCTCCTGAATTAGAGCCTCGCAAGATTGGCGGCGCTTGCAAACACAGCGTAAGCCAAAAAGGAGCGTCCAGCCACACCGCAATCGTATTGACCACCTCACAGGGAACTCCAGGCACTTGCCAGAAGACCGGAACTTGCCGCAAAGACTTGGGCTGGTATTCCGATGGCGATTGCCCAAATGGTCAGTAGAATGCGAAATGCGACTCACGTTCTCCTCACTAACTGAGCAATTGCAGACCCCAGCGATGTGAAATGCTGCATGTTCACCGAATGCCGTAAGGACGGTGTCTTTGGCCATTGCATGAACAAAGCAGGAAATGCATGCTCTGGTGGCAAGTGGTTCAAGTGCGCTGTCTCCATTTCCTGGAGTGTCTTGTTGAGATAGCACTGACATCGATCGACAGGAATCTGTGCCCAGGCGACAGCAGTGTTCAGTGTTGCATCACCTGAGGCAATTGAAGCGGTCGCTCTCTGGTGAATGACCACATTTCACAGGTTATTGTCGATCTACGAGGCGTGTGATATTAGTGCTGTAGATACGAGGCATGTAGAAGTCTTCCAAACACCTCCCGGCGGCGTGTGCAGCTCAAGTTGTACGAAGACCGGTCATCATTGTGACATGTATAGGGCTTCTGGATCGGGCGATGTGAAGCGGCCACGATGGTCATGTGTAGATCTCACTGGTGTAGGATGGGACACCGTCGTAGCGTCCTTGTTACACTGAGGACTCTTTGGGTTGTACACCAACTTGGTCCGGCTTGGAAAGCTGAGCTGCAAAGCTCTTCCCTTTGTTCGGTCGCGGGTCCTCAGGTTCACGCTGCTGTGCTGTAGAGCGAATAGACTACCGCGAAAGCAGTGACCGGTGTTGGTGCACACCGTGATTGTGTGATTGTGCGCTACAGGAGTGGGATCGTCGTCCAGCAAATTCATCGGTCACTTCTTGGGTTGCTGTTGACTGTCACACATTATTCGTTACTAACGCGCTTTTCTTGAATAGTGACACAGTGTTCACCTTTTCGAATCATCCCTCAGCTGTAACGATGAAGATTCCGTGCAAGCTTCGCCGAATCGGAAGAAGCAACTTTTGAAGCTTTTGATGTGGCGCCACATACACTGTGAAGGCATGCAAGGGCGCAAACCCCCATCACCACTAGGCTGCGCTTAACCTGCATGGGTGGCACCATCATTGGACAATCCATCAGCCTCACAGCCTCCTAACTGCCTTCCAGGGAATCATTGATCGCCCATAGCAGGGCGCTATAAGTATAACCGTTGCGGGTCCGTCAGGCTGTCATCAGATCATCAACATCCCTCGAGAACCCGCACAGCCTCTCACGAGTATCGGCACAATGAGGTTTAGCATCATCCTAGCATTGGCAGCTGGCGGTCTCGCAGCAGCAAACTCGCTCTCTCATCCGGGAACCAACAATCTTGTTGAGCGGAAGGAAGCAACATGTCGCATGAAGGATCCGGACGACGCATCAGGGGATCCATGGAGGACCGGCAGGTGCAAGGCAACCAAGAGCGCATGCGGTGATACAGGCGGCGAGGCCTTCCGGTATGTGTGCCTGGCTTTTTCGAGACTTTGTCTTGTGGAAATTTCAAGCTGACATAAAGGAGTGCTCGCTCTGGAAATTGTCCGAGAGGTAAGAAGTGGTGCTGCCTGGCGAGACCTTGAAATTGGGGACTTGAAGTATTGCTGGGGGCCGGACAAGGGCGGACACATGCTCAGTCAATCGATATGCCCATGACAGATGGATCGCACCCAGCATACAACAACGCGCAGGACAAGGTCGTCTTATCCGAAGTCGTAGGTACATGTACGGCAGGGTGTGAGACCGAATCTACACATCTACCAGAACCATGCAGACACGATTACAATTTTCTACGAATTACAAAACCACACAATCAGTCAAAATCGAACCGATTGGTGATATGAAGTGATGTACTCCCTTCTCGGACACCCCCTCCCCATCGCCACACTGAAGTGACACATCGGAAAGCGGGCTTCCTATAATCCAGGAGAATAACTCTACAGAGCCACGCCCCTCGAGAGGGACTGGCAACCTTGTGCCGTAGGACGCCTGAACCGAGGGTTCAGTGCGTGGGCATAGGTCGTGGCTGGCTCCGATCTTTTTGATGCTTTGTGGAAGAGGAGCGCGAGGAGAAGTAAAACTTTATACCAGCGCGCGAGCTAGATTGCTTGGCGTGGAAGGGCGGGCCGCACCTCATCGCTGGCTGGCTGTGTCACGTGCGGCATCAGTTCGGTGGTTCTTTTACGTGTGCGTCGACTTCATGGGAACTCAGTGGAAACATGGGCACATATCTAGGTCTATGCTTACTGGGATCTTGCAATTGGTCAACTGAATACTGGTAAACAAACGCTTCAGGTTTTGGTATCTATCATATTGATGCACACATTTCGAGACAATTCTATCGAACACATGCATGCACTCAGATCATCGCATGGCCGTTCCTGTCAGTGTGCGCAGGCATCGGTCTTGAGATCTCAGGTGTCCACTGGTTCAGCGCAATGCCACTGGTACGGTCCGGGCGCTTCCTGCTGTCGGACTTGTCCATGCGCTTGATGAGGAAGAATACAACAGCCCACAAGCACAGGTTGATCAACAGCATGATGGTGGTCGCCCAGGTAAGCTGAATGAACTTCTGGCCCGAGACGCCGGTGACGCCAATCTTGTCGCCGATGAAAGTGATGAGATGCGCAGCACCTACGGCCATTCCGTGCGTGATGGCGGAAGCGAGACCCATGAAGATGACCGCAGGAAGTGTACCGAAGACATTGATCAACGCAAACTTCCTTGTTGGCTTGACGACACCAACGAGGCCAAGGATGAACGCAACTGCGGACAACACAACACCAACCCAGTAGATGATCCGCACAAGCTGGAACGGGTTCACAGCGGAGTGACCCTCACAGCTGTTGATCTTGGGGGTGAGCTGGTCGAGATTCTTGGTGTCGCCAACGGTGTAGTTCTTGCCGTCTTTGTAGACGTAAGTTCCAACACAGCTCGAAGAAATATGGACGTTGTAGATGTCCTGCAGGTCCAAGCCATCGATCGCAGCGTGGAAAGCCTTGTTGACGATGTCGATGACCTTGTTCTGTGCAGACGAAACGGCAGAGTTGGCGGCACTCTTGGCCGCAGACTGAGCAGAGGAGGCTTTGCTGGAGACAGCTGACTTGGCAGAGGTCGCCTTGCTCTGGATGTCGGATTTGGCGGAGGTGAGCTTGGAGCCTGCCTCGGAAGTGAGGTCGCTGAAGTCTGAAGCCATGTCTGAGAAGACCTGGCGTGGCACGACGGTGAGCATGGTAGTCGGAGCAGGAGTGATCATCGCCACAGGCGCCGAAGCAGGCAGCTCCGCACGCTTGAATTTGATGTCGATCGACTTGATAGCACCGTTGATGTCCGCGAGGACATTCTCGCCCAGGCGAGAAGTGTTGAGTGTGAAGACGGCGTAGTTGTCCATCATACCAGGCTTGCTGCCAGCGTACACGCAAAGGATTGAGAGGATGAACGCAATGCCAGTGATGATGACGGGCAGAGCAATGAAGAGGCGGAGCTTGCCAGTCGCAGTCATGGGCTTCTTGGGCTTGGACTCGAACTTCTCGCCGCTGGCGCCATCCTTGCGAGTCTGCTTGAACTGGTACGCCTTCTTAGCGAGCGAGAGGACTGAGAGTAGAGGGAGCATTTTGGCTGTCGGAATTTTTGTTTTGGTAGGTCGATAGTGCTTTTTTTGCGGTGTTCGTTACGGGTCGTAGTGTTAAGCGTCCGGCGCCTAAGAAAAATTGCAAGCAAAAGCAGAAAGATCGAGGGTTGTGAAATCAAGCGAAAAGGGTCAGTAACCAGGTGCTGGGGATGAAGAGATCACATATTACACGCTGTATTAACAAAGGTGGCTGGTGGGTCGCCGTGAATAGAGACTCATTAGAGCAACAATGAAAAGGAGCTTCGTTGAACAATGAAAAGCCAGACCTAGTATTGTTAGCCGAACGCCATGTATTGTCGCTTGATTGTGGCACAAAGACAATCACGTGAGAGCGTCTCTGTCGCGATGGTCAAATCTGCCTATTGTTCGTGGTGGTCAATTGTTTCTAATTATAGCTGGTGCGTAGCGCAACCACCCAAACCGTGAGACAGTGCCGAAACCGAAACACCATATGTCTGTATTACAGTGACGCCTTTCGCGTCATGCATGCGAAGAGGAACTCGCCATGGGCTTGTAGGTTAAGAGTTTGGAATCGGTAAGTTGGATCGCTGATGCCGAACCTTGAAAGAGCAATTTCTGGGAGTTTGTAGATCTGTGAAATATTTCTCATGCACTTCGTGGCCTCATGCATCCCTTAATTCGAGGCCAAGATTACCTTCTGCCTCTCCTAATGTCCGCCACAGCCTTCCTCCTCAAATCGCTATCAGCAAACAAAGCCTCAATCAGATCCACAACCTCTTCCGCGTCAAACTCAAGACTCAACTCTCCCTCCTTCCACAAATACTTGATGTCCGCCAGACTCGACTCCAGAATCTCAGCAAGATACTGGAACTTGAGCCAGTTGGGGCAATAGATGAAAGTCATGTCCGAAGTTTCGCCTGTGTTGGGATCTTCCTGGGCGAAGAGAGATTTCAGCTCGGTGATGCGGTCGAGGAGGGATTTGAGTTGTCGGGAATCGGCGTCACCGATGTCGCTCAGGTCTTCGATGTCGGTGATGATCTTTGCGGTGGTGGTCGAGAGCAAGGATCCGAGTGATTGGCGCAGGGCAGACTGGGCGAGGACTGGTCGCAATTGCCTGTGGACTTCGTGGAGACGGTGGATTGTCTGATCGATCGCGTCTGCGCATTCGCTCTTGAAGGGCTCGGCAGTGCAGTTAGTGAAGCCTTGCGCACCATCCAGTAGATCGCGTAGAATAGTGCGCTGCGACTCCATCTCAGCGCCGTACGCGCGCTTGGCTGTGTTGTCTAGGGCTTTAGCATCGTTGTCGAGACGCAAGCGAGATGCTGGCGGTTGCGTAGCCTGCCATGCACGGAGCTGGTCTGAAAGTCGTGACGCATCATTGTAGATGAGCATGTTACCGCTCTCCAGCTTGCTGTATGCTGTGGCTGCCGTTGCCCGGTAGATAGCAAGAGCAAGCGTTGGCAGAGAGTACAGACCAGCTGCTGCAGGCGTGACTGGAGATGAAGCATATTCGGGTCCTGCGAGTGCTTCTGCGTCCGATATGACTTGCTTGATGATCGTAAGGATGCCGTCAGGAATGGCTGTGACGGTGTATGTTTCTCTGAACGTCATCTCCTGCTGTGCAGGTTTGGACGCGGCCTCACCACCGTTCGGTTTAGACAACTCCTTCTTCGCGACCACAGGGCTGGTAGCCTTTTGAGAGCCTTCCTCATCTCCCCAACCCCATGCATCCTCGCCTCCATCTTCGCCGTCATCTTCGTCCGTCTTCTTGCCATCTCCCAGATCGTCAGTGTCCCATGCACTCGTATCGTCATCATCGTCTTCAACAGGTTTCTGGGCGCTGTTAGACTGCGCGGCAGTATCTTTAGTGTCCTCTTCCGGTTCGTCCCAGGCCGTATCCCAGTCGTCGTCGTTCTCGCCAGCATTGTCAACATGGGTATCGTTAACCATCTGAGTTTCAACGCGCTCAACAGTCTTGGTGTCTTTGAGGCCGGAGAACACCAGATTGCGAACATCTCCCAGAAGAGTCTCACGTCTCTTGGTGAGCCAGGATCTGGGTGCGTTGCTCACCCACTCGTGCAGCTCCACTGTGTTCTCCCACTTGCATTCATCAAGGAACTGCACAAAGTCTTGCACTTCATTCAGTGTCGTCTGGAAGAACGACATCTGCGACATCTCCAGAGGAATCGATGGTTCAAGCCAGTAGGCGTCGAGTCTGGAGGTCAAAGATGGCATGAGTGAGCGCGATAGTGGTATGCAGATGTCTCCTGGAAGCTTGTCGGCAAGGAACTTGATGATCGTCTTGAGGTCGGAGAAGATTGTAGCTGCATGATCGTCGTTTTCAAGTCGCCCACAAGTGATGCTGTCGCCTGCCACAGTAATCTTGCCAGGCCTTCCACTAGAGTCTCTAGACATCAATGGCTTGAGCAAGACCCGATCGACATCTCGACCGGCTTTCTGCACAAGCCGATCAAACACTTCCAAAGCAGGTGCCGCTGCAACCAGGCTGCTCAGAGTAACCTCTGGTGCGTCATCCTTATGGCTGTGTACAGTGATCCTCTTATCCTCATAGCTCGCACTCACCAAGCTGTTCCAGCCTGCGAGCGTCGAATCCTTCAGATTATCCCGCAACGTCTCAGCTCTCTTCGTCAAGATGCCAACTGACTTCGACCCTTCAACGCCCTGCAGCCCTCCAATCGAAGACTCGGCCTGTTCCAACTTCTCCAGCGCCGTCTGAACACGACCCTTAACAGCCTCATCCTGAGCCTGCCTCAGCACCCCACTAGCATACCGAATATGCTCCAAAGTTGCCGTAAGTCCCTCATTGAACGCAACCTCCTTCTCCAACAAAGCCACCTTATTCCCCGAATCCTGTACCTTCGCTTTCAATTCCTTGCCCGCCTCGGCCTCGGCCACGATCTGCCTCGCAGTCTCCCTCGACCGCTGTATATCAACCTGCAACTCCTTCGCCCTCGAGATCCAAGTATCGATGTCCGGCGCGGTCTTGCTGCTGAGCGACCTGATTTCCTGCTTTACGTCATGTTGCTCTTTGCGGAGCTCTTCGAGGATGTTGGCTAGGGCGTTGGGTTGCAGGTCTGCGGTGACGACGTCTTCGGACTCTGGGTAGGCGCCTGAGTCGACATACCGCAGGATTGCGGGTGTGAGGGAGGTCGACATTTGTTGGGTATTTGGTGTATGTGGAACGTTGGGAGGAATGTTACTTGACTTGGTCGGTATTTGAGAGTTTACGTATCGTCATTCTTTGGGGATTTGAGCGTGGGGACGGTTCCAGATGTGCGGCAAAACCCGCATGTTAATGCTGGGTCGTAAGTCGGTATTGCGACTGATAGTTTCATGGATATCGTCAGATTATTGAATGACAATTCCACCGATGTCTTGCGCTTAGTCGTCGACAGCAGCGTTTCGTTCAAGCGATTGAGCACGAGATGAGTGTCTCTGAGGGTTAGGGTTGGGTTAGAAGCAATGTCGATAAAATCCAATAATCAAATCGTCATGGGACGGACTCGGGACAATTGAGTTCTTTCGTCGATTTATTTGGTCGGTAGGTCGCTGGAGCTTTACCTGGAAATGGAGATGTTATTCTGGTTGGTGGGATTGAGTCGACAATCGAATTATCTTAACCAAGCTCTGCTTTCGTGCAAGAAGCCGCAACATTGCACGTTTGATCCCAATGGCCAGATTGTAACCATTGAACAGCCTTTGGTATCCAGTAACGATAACAACATGAGGAATGAGAGTGTAACCCAAACTCCGAGTATATGACCACCGCGAAGCTTGGACAGACTGCAGAAGTGTGGCAGGAATCCAATAATAAATGGCTTGACACTTATGTGAGTATGAAATCATCGAGTGTATTTGGCATGAAAAGTTACAATATAATACACCTGTATAAGCGTCCACCCGGTTCTTGTAATCACACAGTGTCTGAACCGCTATCGGTCCACTGAGTTGTGGCATCGTACACGCTCGTCTCGATGCCAACGACGCCTCTCGCATAGCGGGTTCGGCATGCGTCTTCCTCATCCACAAAAAGGACGCAACGTGCGTGCTCCCTTCGCATTCTCCTCTTCAATAGTTCAGTACTAGACCTCCCATGCGTCTAGCCTTTACCTCGAATCTTTCCGCTCCTGTGCGCGACGCTTCGCCCTGACCTCAGCCTGTCTCCTCTCACCACCATCAACCTTGTGACCTCTCCTCTGCTCCCACAGACCATCCTGAACCCTCAGCCTCGCAACACCAGGGTGTCCCTTGATGTACTCAACGCCAGTGCCACCAATCGTGTTACCACGAACAATCTTAATGCCCTTGACAGCCTTCGCGCTCGCAGCATCGATCTTCGGCGGCGGCACAATGCCAATCTCCTTTGTGTTGTCCACGGGGTTCGCAGGATCGGGCATCGCGGCCACGGTGAGCTTTGTGTTGACGACCACCTTCCTCGTGCCAGGGTCCTTGGACAGCGTAGCGACCTGGTCGCTCGCCCTGTTCGAAGGGACTTCCACGATCCTCAGCTCCGCGACGCCCTTCTCCACTTCTGTGAGATCGCCTCCAATGCCCACCAGTCCATTCCTGAAGCGCTCTCTCCACCACAAGAGGTATCGCCTTGCGCGCGCAGGCTCGACTCCGGATTCGCGGAGCTGCGCGGACGAGAGGGTGAAGAGGGCCTCCCAGGTGGGAATTTTGGCGGCGTGTTGCGCCATGTTACGTCCGATCAAGGTGAGGAAGGTCTGAGGGTCCGGGACGAAAGGTGTTGGTCGAGGAACTTTGGGTGTTGTTGGGTTTCCGGCGTGGAGGAATCGGCATTGCAGGCAGATGGGTTGGCGGACCACCGCCGGTAGTTTGAGCATTGAGAAAGGGCGTTTGGCGGCCATTGTGTGGGACTGGCTGGGTGTGAAGCAGGGAGTCTTGACTTGACCTCGTCGTCCTCAGTTTAGTCGCTAGTACTTTGCCCTTGGTCCAGTGCAGCGAGAAGACTCCCGAACGCCGCATTACTGCGGTAGAAAGTGGGCTGGTCTGAAATGAACGCGTGGGATTGAACTTCACTCCAGACGGCTGCCCATCTTCACATGCTTGCCGCAGACTGGAGAAGCCACGACCAAGTGTGAGGTGCATAGCAACACCCAATCCTCATTTGGCAATCGGATACAACAACCTCTGGCAGGATCCAGGAAACGATTGATCCCTGGCATCGTGCACATCTGATTAACGTACTTTGGTCGGAAGGAACATTGAAACACATATGTGAAAGAACCTTGGACCAATACACCGCCACACAGCAACCACGACAACAAATACCATGGAAGCAAAATCACCCGCCTATGGCGTACCTCCCGAGCCTCCTCTGAAGCGTCAAAAAGTCATATCGCGAGAAGTCAGCATGGGCAATTCCCCCTACGACTCGCCCGCCCTTTCCCCGGCACCCGTCGCCGACCTGGCCGAGCAAATGGACATCTCGGAGCGCAGCAAGTACATCAAAGGAAAGAAAATCGGCTCTGGTCAATACGCCGACGTCTTCGAAGCCACCCTCGCCACCGACCGCAGCAAGCTCTTCGCTATCAAAAAGATCAAAATCGCCGCCGAGAGCGCCGACGTGGGCATCTCCTACGACTCGCTGCGCGAAATACGCTTCTTGCAGGAACTCAGCCACCCCAACATCATCAAACTACACTCCGTCTTCAGCACAAAAGACCAGAACCTCAACCTCGTCCTCGAACACCTGCCCCAAGGCGACCTGCTCGTGCTAGTCCAAGACGTCCAGCGCACGCGCTACACGCCCGCCGACATCAAATCCTGGATGCTGATGCTGATGCGCGGCGTCTGGTTCTGCCACCAGAACTTCATCCTCCACCGCGATATCAAACCCAACAACTTACTCATCGCTGCCAACGGCGAAATCAAACTCGCCGATTTCGGTCTCGCGCGCTCCTTCGCCGATCCTTACGCCGAAATGACCAGCCAGGTCATCACCAGCTGGTACAGGCCTCCGGAGCTGTTCTTCCGCGCGCGCTATTACGGCGGCGCCGTCGATATCTGGAGCTGCGGCTGCGTGTTCGCGGAGCTGATCAATCGCGCGGTGTTCCTGATGGGCATCCCGCCGGACAACGAGCTGAACATGGTGCGACAGATCTGCGAGAAAGTCGGCACGCCGACCGAAGCGAACTGGCCCGGCGTGACGAAGCTGCGCTCGTACGTGACGCCGGAGGAAATCATCCCGGAGCGCTCGCGCGGGTCGTGGCTCGAGCAGTTCAGGACTGTAGGCGAGGACGGCGTGGACTTGTTGATTGCGATGATGCAGTTGGATCCCAACAAGCGTTTGACGGCGGAAGGCGTGCTGAAGCACAAATACTTTACCAGCGCTCCCAGGCCCACGCCGCTCAATGAGCTGCCGAAGAAAGGCGGCGGGGTGGATGCCATGGGCGAGGAGCTGAAGCGTAGAGGCGGCGAGATTCCAGGCGAAGACTCCAACGGTGGCGGCAGAGGCGATAAGGTTGCGAGGAGGATTGATTTCGGAGGCATGTAGAGTCGATGAGATTTGGAAAAGGCAAGAGAGAGCATAGATGCATGCATGGAATGTTTGGAAAGTAAAAATGATACCCCCCTTCAATAAGCGCTGCGGCGCCAGATATGAGTGAAATGATTTGATTTGATGTCTGGCGATTTGCATTTCCAATCTCGTCAATTAACAGTCCCAAAGTATTCGTATAATGACACGATCCAAACGTCAAGAAACGGTAAACAAAGTACAAAACATCCGCTCATGCAAAAACTGCCGTCTCTTCAATACAATCTTCGTGCAAAAGGCATGAAAAACCCTGGGCATGCCCCCATCCTCATCCAAACTAGTATAGAAAAACGAAAAAAAAAAAAACAATACAATTAGAAACCAGGCGTTAGATCAACCAACGCCCACAGCAACCGATAGAGAAAAACATTAATGCCCTCAGAAGAACAGCACAATCTCTCCCCTCTCGTTCTTCTTCAACCTCAAATCCTTCCACAACTCCTTATCCTCATCCTCCTTGTCCTCAACAGCCCGCAGCCCTTTCTCGCGGTGGTACCTCTTCAGCGCCTTGTTGATGCTCACGCCACGCTCGCTGTCGGGACCCTTGTTCACGAAGCTCATGAACAGCTCTGCGCGAGAGTTGTAATGCGCGCCGACTTGATTCGAAGCTGAAGGCTGCACGGAGGATGCGCGCCCGGTGGGGTACTCGATCGCTTTGGTTGTGCGGGATTTTGGTTTGGCGGAGGGTTCGGGGGAGGAAGAGGGCGAGCGGTGGCGGCGGCGACGGCTGCTTTCGTCGGAGTGTTTGCTGCTCGAGACGGTGCGGGCGGTGCTGCCGTGCGAGACGTAAGAAGACTTGCGCTTGTCATCGCGCGAGGAGTCCTTTTCTTTGGCGTGGTCGTTGCGCTTGCTGCGCTTGAGCGGGCTGATGGGTGTAGGGCCGGCGTCGATGCGGTCCTCGTAGAAGTCTGGGTCGGTGACGAGACGGCTGAGGCCGCCGGTCAGGCCGGAGTGGAGGATTCTGCCTGTTGAAGGAGGAGCGGGCGCGTCGGCCATGGGCTCATCGCGCGACGCGGGGCGTTTGGCGGCGGAGAGGTCGAGGTCGTCGACGTGGCGCTTGCGCTTCTTGTCGCTCTTGTCGCTCTTGTCTTTCTTCTCCTTCTTTGGCGCGGGTGTCTCGAAGGCGCCGGGCATGAGGGAGGCCTGTGAGTTCTCGAGGTTCGACAGCGAGTCGTAGCGCTCAAAGGTAGGCTGCACCGGCGCATCACCATACGAGTAACCGTGCTGCTTGTACGTGCCGCCCTCGCCGTTGGAGTACTGCGAGTACTGGCTGTCGTTGGGGTGGTTGACGTACATGCTGGTCGACTCTCTCTCGAGCATCTTCCTAGCGGGCGCACCACCAACAGCAGGCGCAGCCTTGGGCGTGGCGTCTTGCACCAGGAAATCAAACACGTTCACAGGTGGAGGCGTGGGAGCTCTAGGCGGGACATCGATCACGGCGACAGCCTGCAAGTCACCCTCCTCCGGAGCATCCTCCACATATGCCTTAGTAGGCACCATAGCCTGATCCTGCTTGCCTTTCTGCTGCTGATGCTGCTGTTGGCCGCCCTTCTTTTTCTCCCCGCGGTACAAGTGGCCCTGGTACTTCTGCGCCTCGGACATGCAGCTCGTGTGCGCGCGGTACTCGGTGCCCCAGAAATGCACCATACAGTCAATGCAGGTGAACGAGGCGCCGCGACACTTGTTTGCGTGAGGATCGAGTTTCTTCTTGGTGAGGACGTCGCCGCAGCCCTGTAGTATGGTCAGCCATGGTTGTGTCGTGTTGTGTTTGCGCGCGCAACCATTGTCGCAAGATACAGCAGAACAGAGCAGGGTGGGGGTGGTGGGAAGTACCTCGCACGAAAAGGATACCATCTTGAAAGGGAGGGCGCTGAGTGGTGCGCGCGACGGTCTATTTGTATGTAGGCTGGTGTACAGGCAAAGTACTGTCTCTCTCTTCTCTCTCTATACTCTATACGCTGCTGCTACCACTGCCGGTCTTTCAGAGTTCTGTCGCAATAAACGGCGTGCCCCTCGTCAGGCGGCGTGCGCGCGAATCACAAGCGCAGCAGGCTGTCGGGAAGAGCAAGCGAGCAGTCTGAGGTGAGAAGGAGTGTGATGGCCTGTTGTGGGCGGCAAGGTGTTGATCGGTTGGTTGTTTGTTTCAGAGCAGAAGCGCAAAACAACTTTTGGCGCAATCACAAGCGAAACAAACCTGCAGAAAGTCCTTTGGTCCCTGGTTCCTCTTCGCGATGCCGCCGATCGCCTAGCGTCCTGCATGCTGTGGGGGAAGCCACTATTTGTGCGGCGCCTGACATCTTCCATGCACACACATCTGCTCTACGCGAGACACTTGTCGAGCTGACCATTGGAGTAACGGGGTGAGATGTGGACGGATGACACTCTGACTTGCATTGCGATAAAAGGAAGAAGAGCGTCATGCTCGTGCGATTTTGCTGGGTATTTGATCTGGATCCTGCTCAGGAACCTTTCCGCTATGCTATGCAAAAACAAGCCTCCATCTTCATGGTAGGCGGTATTTCCCAAAACTCCTCGCTGATGCGCTCGACAAATAAGAATATAAAGTGCGATGAGGACAAAAAGAAAAACAGCCTGTTCAGGCAAGTCCATTACCCTCCAACATCTTCCTCAACAGATCGCCACCAGGCCCCTCCAGCGCTGCGTGCAGCTCTTTAATTCCCGTCGTTGATGCTACTCTCCTGTCGTCTCCTCTGACCGCTCCGCCAAATCCGCCTTTGCCTCTTCGGCTAGGAGTCTTGGATGGCGTCACTGGTGCAAAGCTGCCATTCTTCCCGTCGACATCGGAAACCAGGCTCAGTGCTTCCAATCCCGAGACCACGTCTCTGAACTCCTGGTTGGACAGTGATGCGAACAAGTACTCTCGCTTGCACAGACCGCTGTAAGCCTCGAAAAGCTGCTTGATACTGGGCGCAGTCCTGTTGACCTTGCTGGGTGTGGCCATGATGTATCTTTCGATCTGGTTGTCTCGCTTCTTCTTTTCCAGTGCTGCCAGTGTGCAGAGGACCGCTTTCTGCTGGAGATTGAGCGACTTGAGACGTTGAGTGGCGCCATTGCTGAATGCTTGTGCAGTGACTTTGGCCATGTGCGCAATGGTCGCCTTTGGTGCGGTTTCAAGAGTGTAAGTAGTGCTAACGTGTGCTTTGATCGGACTCTTCGATGGCGAGCGCGACGCAACTGGTGAGGCCAGGTTGATGTTCTCCATTAGAGGAGTCTTGGACGGGCTCTCCGGGATTGAGGCCTTTGCGTCCTTGTTCTTGGTCTCTTGCTCCACCAAGTCGACTGCTCTTGCGCAAATATCGAATGCCTTGCGGAGGTCACCAGTTTGAGATGCGACTTTCTTTGCGCAGAACTGGATCGCGGCCGGTTGGAGGAAAGGTACGGTTGTAGAGTCCTCCGGCATGAGGCTCTTTAATTTGGCCGTCAGGACTTCCGCAATCTGTGAAGCCGCATATGGCATGAATGGAAGAAGTTCAGGCTTGAGGTTCCTGCTCTTCAACCTCGGGAGAAATCGATCCGTCAAATCCAGGGCGTTCGCAATACCAATCAGGATCAGCCGCGAAGAGGGCGCCATTGACCATTCGAAAAGCGCATAAAGCAGACTCAAGTCCAGATCGACCAAACAGTCGACTTCGTCCAGAATGACCAGGTATTTGCTCTCGTCTTTCGATTTTGATCCAGTGAAGCACGACCGCAGATACTCAAATCCGGCGTCTTCTTGCAGATTAAGATCCTCCTCAAGCTTTCCGCTCAAGTCTTTCGTATTTCGCACACTCATACAGTTCACCACCGACATGCTGACATTTCCAGACTCTCGGTGGTGTTCGCAAACTTCGTTCAAAAGCGCGCTCTTGCCTGTCCCGGGTGGCCCTGACACGTACAAACATCCACCGGCCTTCGATTTGACGCTGTCCTGAACAAACGAGCTTAGTTGCTGTCTCTCATCGTCGCGTCCAACGAGCTTGCCAGGATTCGCGCATCGTGAAAAGAGCTGACGCGCTTGGTTGTAGACAGACGGGCCAGTGAATAGCGTGCCAGGTGTGCGTGGTGTCTGCGGCGTGCTCACTCGCAGGGCGCTTCCAATGATGACTCTGTGTCTCGGGGTCGCAGGAATCTTCTTCACGTCCCGTCGGCTAGGAGTGCTGGGTACGGTCTTCTCGTCCTGATGCACATCGACCGAAGCTTTGGTAGGCTTGAAGTGCGCGCTGATTTTGGGCAAGGAAGCGGCAATGCGCTTCTCAGGCGCTCCATGTTTGGCGGGGACAGTGCCGGTTGCAGAGCGAGTCTTTCTGGGTGTCGGGGTTGTGTGTGTGATGAATGGGTTCTCGTTCTCGTCTGTTTCGTTCAATACTACGCGTCTTTTTTGCCGTGTTGATGATGCGGGTGAGTCTGTGACGGTGGTGCTGCGAGTGCGCTTTCCCAAAAGCATCGTGTCGGCCATGAGTGCTTTCAGTGGGAAGGAGGCAGCTTTGTGTTGGAAGGTGCGTGGGTGGTGGTGTTAGATTGTTGGTTTAGAGAAGGAGCACTCTACGCGTGAGCTGTAAAGAGAAGCTTGGAAAGCGCGCACTAGCGCGCATTGCAGACAAGCCACTTTTGCGCTTTGATCACTTCAGCCCGCATGACGAACATTCCGATATTCGGCCTGAGGGGTCATAGTGAATTTCGATGATGAGTGAGACGAGCGAAACATTTGCATTGCCATCGAAGAACTGCTTGCATTTGGTAATATAATTCTTTGTCGTTGCAATAAATATTCCCAAAATGTCCGCCTCCTTCCCTCCTCCTCCCGTCAACACCATTGGTACAGCAGAAACCCAGCAACTTCCTACAGCGAACACATATTGACACATATATTAGACTGGGACAATGTCGGCTTCAAGGTCCGTGAAGGTAAGGCAACCACTATAGGTAAACGCTCATGAGCTCCTCCATTGACTTCTTTCAGTCAACGGCCACATTGAATCCACCTACTCCGTGAAGACTGGCAAATGGACCGCCCCAGAATTCGTCGAGTCACCTTTCCTCCGCATCCATGGAATGGCACCCGCCCTTAACTATGGCCAACAATGCTACGAGGGCCTGAAGGCTTACCGCTCCCCTGATGACAAGACCATCAACATCTTCCGTCCCCAGTCAAACGCCGAGCGCATGCAGCACTCTGCTTCCGCTATCTCCATCCCTCATGTTCCTACTGAGCACTTCAGGCAGTGCGTCCAGCTCGCCGTCAGCTTGAACGCCGAGTTTGTTCCTCCCCACCGCACTGGCTCGTCCATGTATGTCCGTCCTCTTCTCTTCGGAAGCTCCGCACAGTTGGGTCTCAGCCCGCCTGAGGAATACACCTTCGTGGTCTTCGTCATGCCCACTGGTGTCTACCACGGCGTGCACCCCGTCGATGCTCTCATCCTCGAGGACTTCGACCGTGCTGCTCCCAACGGTACTGGTAGCGCTAAGGTCGGTGGCAACTACGCTCCTGTGCTTCGTTTCAGTGACAAGGCAAGGAGCGAGGGCTTCGGTATTACTTTGCACTTGGACAGTGCCACCAGGAGCGAGGTTGATGAGTTCTCTACTTCTGGATTCATTGGTATTAGCGGCACTCCTGACAAGGGTATCACTGTCGTTGTCCCCGATAGCAAGAACGTTATCAAGAGTGTTACCAGCGACAGCGTGTGCGAGATCGCAAAGTCTCTCGGTTGGAAGGTCGAGTGCAGGCCGGTAAGTCTAAAATTCATTGAGAAAACGACTTCGATCTGATCATCATCCCTTCCAGATCAAATACGAGGAGATCTCCTCCTTCGACGAGATCATGGCCGCCGGCACCGCCGCCGCTCTCGTCCCCATCAAGAGCATCACCATGCGCTCTCGCGGCGACAAGTTCGAGTTCCAGAACGGCAGCGACGAGCCCGGTCCCGCCTGCGTCAAGTTCTTGGAGCAGCTCCAGGGCATTCAGCGTGGTAAGATCGAGGATAAGTTCGGTTGGTGCGACCAGGTCAAGCAGTACACTGCTGGCAAGGACTACCAGACTGAGAGTGGTGCCCAGTCTGGTGATGCGAAGGCTGTTGGCCAGCTTCCTTGAACGAGCTGTGCATACCTTGAAATGGTCCGTGAAAAGCTCAGATCAGGCATCTAGATACATGCTCTGTCCATAGAGAAAGAAAGGATTGATGACATGTCTGTACTCCATCCCTGGTGAAATATTCTGGGGCAGAACTGGTCATGTCTTTGAAGCGGAATTCGCACTTGTTTGTATGAGAAACATGAACAATGCAACCGTTGGTGTAAGCACATACGACCATAGGTCAGTGAAAACTGGGCATCCCGTCCGCTCTGCCATACATAAGCACTGAACCGGGCGACTAGTACTAGAGTGGGTGACCATCTGGGAAT